>ERZ887851.96-NODE-96-length-81618-cov-19.258855_pt1 | contig 81618 bp, 75 predicted proteins | sample MGYA00521100_ERZ887851 | MGnify/ENA primary metagenome ERZ887851 (study PRJEB32303, sample SAMEA104408602) | aquatic metagenome | biome: Brackish water; feature: Pelagic; material: water | place: Baltic Sea | collected 2014-06-06T16:11:00 | depth 11,444 m ... | reverse complement strand
GAGTAGTGTTTAAATGGAGTAGTGAGCTGGGCGGATAAATCACTGACAAGCGATTACCCGGCATAAAGAATTGATGTTTTTTGAGTAGCTGTCTGTATGGATGTAATTGGCCCAAGAGAAGTTTTAATCGCCGTAGGCTTGCTAGTGTTGCTGGCTGTTGTCTTGGATGGCGCACGTCGGATAAAACAGCATCGCTACGAAAACCTGCATATGTCATCGCGCAAGTTGCAGAAAAACTCCCGTACGGATGAGTTTGAAGATTCCTTAAACGACAGTCAGTTCCCCTCTGGTGGTTCACGCATAGTCGGCATCAGAGACGAAAAAGATATCCAGCAGGTGGAAGAAAACTTACGCCGCGCCCTCGACAATAAACCGGACTTTGGCCATAAGCAGCCCAAGCAAGAGCAGTTTGAACTCAATGAAAAGCCTGTCGACAGCGCTAGAGCCTCATCTAAGCCGGCCACGCCAAGCGAGCCAGCACCGGCCAAAGCTGCCTCAGCGCAGCAGCAGATATTGGTTATGCACCTTATGGCGCCAAAGGGTGAAGTGCTCAGTGGCAGGCAACTGCAGGAAGCCGCACTGAATGTTGGTCTTCGCTATGGCGAATTAAAAATATTTCAGCGTCACCTCCATGAAGACGGTTCCGGCGAAGTCCTTTTTAGCATGGCCAACCTGGTCAATCCTGGCACTTTCGATCTGAAAACCATCGATCAGATGACCACTCCCGGTGTAACCCTATTTATGGCCCTGGATGATATAGAAGACCCAGTCTCGGCCTTCGATATTATGATCGAGTCGGTAGATAGCATGGCTGCAGTTATGAGCCTCAGCGTCCTCGATGAAACTCGCAGTTCCATGACTCGTCAGACCATAGATCATTATCGGCAGCGGGCCCGCGACGTCTCTTTTCGCCGCAGCCAGGGTCAGTGATCACAAGGATATTTAAATGGCACAGATTCTCGAGCAGGTTCGCGCAGAGTATGAACAGCTCAAGGATGAGTTAAATCAACACAACCACAGCTACTATGTGCTCGATGAGCCCACTATCCCAGATAGTGAATACGATCGCAGTATGCGGCGGCTACAGGAAATCGAGCAGCAATACCCTGAATTACTCAGCGATGACTCCCCCAGCCAGCGGGTTGGCGGTGCGCCACTGCCATCCTTTTCCCAGGTCAGTCACGCGGTCCCAATGCTGTCACTGGATAACGCTTTTAGTGACGAAGAGCTGGAAGCCTTTGATCGACGCATAAGCGATCGTCTCAACTATAAAACTGATCAGCAGATCGATTATGTCTGCGAACCCAAGCTCGACGGCGTAGCCGTTAGTCTGCTCTACCGTGATCGCTTATTAGTTCGCGGTGCGACCCGCGGCGACGGCAAGGTGGGTGAAGATATCACTGCCAATGTTCGTACTATCAATAGTATTCCACTGAAATTAAGTGGTGCTGGTATTCCCGAGCTACTCGAAGTGCGCGGTGAAATCTATCTGCCCCGCAGTGGTTTTGACAAAATCAATGCAGTGGCCATGGCCAAGGGCGACAAGCCCTTTGTCAATCCACGCAATGCCGCCGCTGGCAGTCTGCGTCAGTTGGATTCAAAAATTACCGCCAGCCGACCGCTGGAAATGTGCGCCTACAGCGTGGGCCAATTTCAGGGCGGTGAAACCCCAGATAGCCATTTAAATATGCTCAAAGCATTGGGTGGCTGGGGCTTTAAGATTAATACCTATGTGGAAGCTGTCCAGGGGATAGCCGCCTGCGAGGCCTATTATGAACGCATGCAAGAGCGCCGAGATCAGCTGCCCTATGATATCGACGGCATTGTCTACAAGGTCAATGACCTGTCTCTGCAGCAGCGGCTGGGCTTTGTTGCCAAAGCGCCGCGCTGGGCGATTGCGCGCAAGTTTCCCGCCCAGGAAGAGATGACTCAACTGTTAGATGTGGAATTTCAAGTGGGCCGCACTGGCGCTCTAACCCCAGTTGCAAGGCTGGCGCCTGTATTTGTGGGCGGTGTTACAGTGAGCAATGCAACCCTGCACAATGGTGATGAAATTGCCCGGCTAGGTCTCTGTATTGGCGACACCGTGATTATTCGTCGCGCCGGCGATGTTATCCCCAAGGTCGCAGCTGTAGTTTTAGATCGGCGTCCAGCGGACGCTAAGCCAATTCTGTTTCCCGAAAACTGTCCAGTGTGCCAGTCGCCGGTCAGGCGCATTGAAGGGGAAGCGGTGGCGCGCTGTTCTGGTGGTCTATTTTGTGGCGCCCAGAGCAAGGAGGCGATCAAACATTTTGCCTCGCGCAAAGCTATGGATATAGATGGTCTCGGCGACAAACTGGTTGAACTATTGGTGGATCGCGGGCTGATCTATTCCCCCGCGGATCTCTATGAACTGACCGCCGCTAAGATCGCCGACCTAGATCGTATGGGTGAGAAATCCGCACAGAATTTAATTGATGCAATTGCCGCCAGTCGACAGACCACCTTAGGTAAGTTTCTCTTTGCCCTGGGTATTCGCGAAGTGGGGGAGGCCACTGGGCAAACCCTAGCCCGTAACTTCGGTTCCCTTGAAGCGATTATTGAAGCAGATCAGGATGCACTACTCGAGGTGGACGATATTGGCCCAGTGGTGGCCTATTATATTCGCGATTTTTTCCGCAATCCGGATAACTTGTCTATTATCAATGCATTGCGTGAATCCGGTGTCAGCTGGGACGATATAGATATCAGCGCTCAGGATTCCCAACCCCTAAAAGGTCAGACCTGGGTCTTGACCGGCGGCATGGAAATTATGAGTCGTGCCGAGGCCAAAGATCGATTGCAGGAGCTCGGTGCTAAGGTGGCAGGCAGTGTTTCGGCGAAAACCTCTCAGGTGGTGGCAGGGCCCGGAGCCGGTTCAAAGCTGACCAAGGCTCAGTCTCTGGATATCCCGGTTCTTGATGAGCAACAGTTCTTGGCTTTTTTAGAAGGCCATAAATAGCGGCAATAGAGTGGTGATAGTTAAGAAACGGTTCAGTATTAAAGTGCAAAGGAGATAGAGATGAACATAGATGTTCGCAGCGAGTCAGTGGTCTACGGCTGTATTAAAAATATTGCCAGCGAGGAGCTTATGCAGCAGCGTCGGCGCAATCGCGATGCCATGCAAGCACTGCCCTCTGCTGAGACCTGGAGTCTGGTTAATCGGGAGATGTTTTCACTTACCGAACCCGGCGCCACAGAACTGAGTCTGGCCACCGAAGTGGTGCATTTTGGCGCCTCCTATCAGGGTGTTGAGCACGAGTGGAGCTATTGGCTTGAACAGTTTGAGTCGCTGCTGCGTAAGATGTATTGGGTCAGCGCGACCGTACATTTAGAAACCGAGATGTCTGGCCTGCACAGCTTTGTCTTTGCCACCGACGGGTTTTGCCATGAGCCGGAGCGCTCTGATATTAAGATCCGCTGCGAGTGGGTTAAAGAGACAGCCTAGACCGTACTTATAATTCGAATTATTGATTGGGGATAAACCTTTGAAGGCAACCGCTAAAAAAGTAATCAGACAGCGCTCGGCTTGGCTGGCGTCTATGTTTGGCTGCGCGGCCTTCCTGCTGATGGCGGTAAAACTCTACAATGTCTCTCTGAGTAGCTTGGCATCTAACCTGATGACGGTATTGGTTATGCTGGCAGCGATTGTTGGTGCAGCCGCTGCTCTTGGTTGGGTTATAGCGCGTTTTAGAATGCGTCGTAAATAATTGTCCACTCAAGCCTCTTCATCTCAAACCTTTTCCTTCCGTCACTACCTTGCGACCATTGGCAGTAGCAACCTGGCAATGGGCCTCCATGCGGTACTCTATCCCTGGTTGGTTGTGGGCGTACTGGAGGAATCTCCCAGTCGATTAGGACTGGCTCAGCTAGCGGTATTGCTGCCCAACCTACTGTTTATATTGCCCGGTGGCGTAATCTCCGACCGTCGCCATCGCGGCAGCTGGCTAGCGCAGCTCTATATGCTCTACACGCTGCCGATTGCGCTGTTACTCGGGGCGATTATCTATGATCAGCTGACTTTCACTGTGCTGATACTGTTTGGTATGACTTTCGGCACGATCTCTGCTTTTGTTCAGCCGGCCCGAGAAAGCCTGCTAGGTTATGCCTCCCAGACATTGATGCATCAGGCCGTGGCCAAAGTGGTGATGATTCAGTTTATTGCACAGGGCATTGGCTTTGCCATCGCCGGTCAATTGGAGGGCTTGGGACTGGCTGTGATGCTGATCTTACAGCTAGGTTTATTTTTCCTTAGCTCGGTGCTGATTAAGCGCAGTCATCCGGAGATGGTTGCGGACAAATCCATAGTGCCAGACGACGTTATGGATGAACTCCTGCCCACTGAAAAGATACCACCGCGTAAAAGTCTCAGTGAATTACGTGCGGGATTTGCCCTGTTTACCAGTGACAAAACCTTGCTACATCTTTTACTGCTGGTTTCAGCCACAGGATTTCTGGCTTTTGGTGTCTATTTAGTAGGTATGCCGCTATTAGCTCGAGAGGGTTATCAGGGCGGGGCAGGGTTATTCGCATTGATGCAGGTGAGCTTTACCCTGGGAATAGTCGCGGCTAATTTTTCTGTCAGTCGTCAAAAAGACACCTTTAAGCGTCCCGGACGATTAATGATTATTAGCTTTTTGGGTCGTGGATCATTGGTGTTCTTTATCGCCCTGCTGCCGAATTTCTGGCTGTTATTTCCGATCATTTTTGCCTGGGGTGCATTCTCTGGGCTGTCTATGACATTGGGCCGAACCATACTGCACAATCAGGTTCCCCACTCCCATCGCTCCCGCGCTGCCTCGGTATATCAGCTCTGTCTGTTTGGCGGAGCGCCACTGGGTGCCTGGGTCTGTGGCTATGCTATTGAGCACACTGGACTGGCGCCAACCTTTGCAGTAATAGCCGTTTTAACCCTGTTGGTCTCAGTATTGGCTGCGGCATTCTCACCGCTCTGGTCTCTCAGGGCAAAAGAGGTAACTACAGACCACTAAAAGCGATTAGAGCTGCGGTTATGGCCACATTCAGTGATTCAACACCGTTGGCCATGGGAATGCCTACTCGATGTTTGCTCAGTGCCGCAATCTCTTTGCTGACTCCCTCAGTCTCATTACCCAAGACATAGATAATCGGTGCCTGAGGCTGAAACTCAGCTAGAGGTGTGGCCTGATGAGATGACAGAGTACAGACCTCAAAGCCCTTTTCAATAAAGGCGGGCAGCGCCTTGGCCAAGGATTCACAGCGTAAAATATTGCCCTTAAAAACCGTTCCTGCACTGGCCTTGATAACCAGGGCCGATATGTCGGCACAGCCTTTGCTGGCCAACAGCAGTCCGTAGGCTGGGCTGGCGGTAATACTGCGAATAATCATGCCAAGGTTCTGTGGATTGGTGATGCCATCCAGTGCAATCAGAGGACGCTGACCTGGGCTGGGCAGTTGCTCCAAAGCCTGTTTGTAGGGCTGGTAACCGGCGCTGTGAATATCACAGGCAACCCCCTGATCCTGTTTGCTATTGCGCGAGATACGCGCCAGCTGTTCACGGCTGTGGTAGCAAATTTCGATATTGCGCTGGGCGGCCAGGGTTTTGATCTGATCGACTATACCGCCGCCACGGTTGGACTCAGCCAGATGCAGGCGGAAAATTTCCAGAGAGCGATCGGCTAAAATCTCATATACCGGCTTGCGTCCATAGACGGTAATCAGGCGGTCATAGGCGGATTTGCGCGCCAGATATTCGGGACTGTCTGTTTGATTCATAATATTTTTTTAGTCGCTGTTGTTATTGGTCTGTAGCACTGGCCAGCAAATCGGATATTTTTTTCAAATCATCATCACTGGCAAAGCCCTGCTGCCGAGCAAGGCCAACCGCCACTTCACCCAGTACAGTGTAAGCAGTGCGCCACTGAGGCACTGACGAGAGGGCGTCGAGATGGCTCGCCACAGTGCTTCCGTCTCCCCGTGAAATAGGACCGGTTAAGCTATCGGCGGGATCAGGATTATTCAAATAGTTGTCAATGGTGTGGCCAATCAGTGGATTGAGAATCTGCTCCTGTTGAGCCGGGTCTATATCGGCTTCGGCTAGCATCTGCTTGCTTATGGCCAACAGCGCCACCAGATTATTACAGGCCATCACAGTGGCAGCGTGATAGAGGCTTTTTTTATCACTTTTCAAGGGGAAGCAGACACCGCCAATGGCAGAGAATAAAGCGTTCAATACCGCAACCGCTTGCTCATCTCCTTCCACTGCGCAGCTGCTGCCAGGGAACCTAGAGATAGATTTTTCCGGGTTGGCAAAGCTGTGAGTGGGATGCACCGAAGCGCGGTAGCACTGATTGTCGGGCAGGCGAATCACCTTTGAGTTGAGCGATCCACTGCAGTGAAAAATAATATTGCCCGGGGCCAAAATCCCAGACTGGGCCAGTGCCTCAGAGACTTCTTGGATGGCGTCATCTGGCGTGCTGATCAGCCACATATCCGCAGGTTCAAGGCGTGCTGAATCTTTAGCTACACTGCCATCGCCAATAAATTCCGCGGCCTTGAGGCTCGATTCGAGACTGTTATTGAGCACTTGGCCAATCGAAATACGGATAGCTGATTGCTGTTCGACTAATAGTCGGCAGAGGGTAGTGCCTAGACGTCCAGCACCTATGCAGGAGACTGTCAGATGCGTGGTCGCCAGGGCAGAGGTATTCATGGTTTACCCGAGCAGCGCTTTGTAGCTGTGCACGGTTTTTGCCATACCCAGAGTCAGAGAGTCAACGGTAAAGGCGTGGCCGATGGAGACTTCCAGAAGGTTGGGTATGCTGGCAAATTTAGCCAAGTTTTGAAGGTTGAGATCGTGGCCGGCATTGACCCCCATACCCAGGCGAGTGGATAGCTCAGCAGCGGCCAGATGTTGCTGAAATAGTTCTTCTAGCTGGTCGCTGCCCCAGGCTGCAGCATAGGGACCAGTATAGAGTTCAATGCGGTCGGCACCGATCTCTTTGGCCAGTTCAATCTGCGCCAGATCCGGATCCATAAATAGGCTGACGCGCATACCCAAACTCTGTAGCCGCTCAATAATGGGTCGCAGCTGCTCGCCGGAACTACTGAGGTCAAAACCGTGGTCCGAGGTTAGCTGATCATCGCCATCGGGGACCAGCGTGCATTGGTCGGGCATGGTTTCAGCCACCAGTTCAATAAAACCCGGGTAGTCGCCAACCGCAGGGGCAAAGGGATTGCCTTCAACATTGAATTCCACATTGGCCAGAGGTTTTACCAGTGCTGCTAGGCGGTGCACATCATCGGGACGAATATGGCGCTGGTCTGGGCGCGGGTGTACGGTAATGCCGTCGGCACCCTGGTCTATACAGACCTTGGCGAACTCCACCACATCCGGATAGTTGCCCTCGCGGGAATTGCGGATCAGGGCAATTTTATTGAGGTTAATGCTGAGATCTGTCATATCTGCTTGGCTTCTATAAATAGGCATCTAGAAAGTAGCTAAGTAAAAAAGGCTCTACTAGCGAATCGGGATCGGCTTTTCAAAGGCCGGAAGTGTCTTCGGTTCTGCGAGGGACTTCCAGGCTTCAGGATTGAGCAGTCGAGCGCTGAGAATGCGGATAGCAGCGACCGGCACATTTTGATACATGCCCATAGTTGTCACCTCAATGTTAGCTATAGCATCCACCACATCCATTCCTTTAATCACCGAACCAAACACCGCATAACCCGCTTTTGCGCCCCGGGCATTGAGGCTCTTATTGTTGCCATGGTTAATAAAAAACTGCGCTTTGGCACTGTCGGGATCGTTGGTTCGCGCCATAGAAATGGTGCCACGGCCATTGCTCAAGCCATTGAATGATTCATTGATGATTGGTGCACGCTCCGACTCACGGGGCGTCAGATCAAAGGTATGACCGCCGCTCTGAATCATAAAGCCCTTGATCACTCGGTGAAAAATTAGACCGTCATAGTGGAAGCTATTGGCGTGCTTAATAAAGTTATCCACCGAAACTGGCGCCTGCTCTGGGTAGAGCTCAAGCAGGATATCGCCCATATCAGTTTGCAGTTTAATCTGCGGGTTTTCCGCATAAGCGCCTGTGGAAAAAGCCTGGGATAGTAGTACCAGGGCAACCAGCATCAAACGACTGAATAATTTAATATGGATGGTTTGCATGCTGCCTCCGAGAAATTTTATTTGAAATAGTTGTTCTTCAGTAACCGACTACTGCCACTCAGAAAAACGTTTTCGGCCGCGCAATTTAGGAATCAGGATCACTAAAATAGCACCGAGAAATACGGTTAAACCGCCGTAGAGAAATGACTCATTGCGTTGATCTTTTTGCAGATCATCGACATTGGCCTTCAGAGAGTCGTTCTCTCTCTGTAGCATATGATTGTTTTTCACCAGCTGCTGATTCTGCTCGCTGAGGGCAATAGAATCGGCAGAGATCTCACGGATCTCTGCCAGCTCGGCAGCCAAGCTGTTTTGAGTATCTTGACTGTTGTCCAGTTCACCGCGAACCGCTTTCGATGCCTGATTCAATTCGCTAACTATTTTTTCCAGCTCAGAATTACGCTGTTTTAAGGTCGCCAGCTCTTTCTCTTGTGCCTGCACTCTAATGCGCGCAATGGGCTGCTCCACCAGATACTGCTCTTCCATCCAGCCTTCAATACCGCGATTGGTGATCAGATGTCCCCAGCCATCGACCATTTCTAAAAGCTGCAGTTTGGTGCCGGATTTAAGACCTCGGTGAACAATGGTGCAGCGAGCGCAGGGTGTAGAGCGCAGTGGGACCAAAAATTCATCACTGACCCAGACTGATTTATTCTGTAAATAAACCTTTTCTTCGGGTTGCTCTTCAATTCGCTCTTCAACTATTTCTGCACCTGCTGCATCCACAGTGTCGACAGTTTCAAGGTCCTGAGCAAACAGGGAATAGCTGAAGGATAGGGCTAAAATAGGTAGTGCCCAGCTAGATAGTGCCAAAAACAGATATTTCATGATTTTAAAAACGATAAGTTAGAAAAGAATGGATAATACTCTGATCAGCAGCAAATGATAACTATTTGACTGCTAATCCTCTCTTGACGGTCTTTTTCAGAAGCCTGCCGAAGCCGTCTTCTAAGGCAGTACTTTTTTGAAAGGCTTAACAGTCACTTGCCGATAGACACCGGCTGCCACATAGGGGTCAGCATCGGCCCACTGCTGGGCTTGTATAAGCGATGGGAATTCAGCAATCACCAAACTACCGGTAAATCCCGCCTCGCCGGGTTCCAAAGAATCAATTGCCGGATGGGGTCCGGCAACAAACAGACGACCATCATCTTTTAACTCTTGTAGCCGCTGCAAATGGGCCGGGCGAGCCGCCAAGCGTTGGGCGAGGCTATTTTCACTGTCTTCACTGATTATTGCGTACCACATAAAATCACTCTTACTTTTAAATTTAGTTTATTTCTGTTTGATAATTTCTTCTAGGGACAGCCCAGTAATGCGGGTAATGCCCTTAAAGAGATAAAACATATCACCAATCATCACCAGCATAGCGGGCACCGCGATAACCGGAAAGCTCAGTGCCGTCATCTTGCCGAGTTGCTCATTAAACGCCTGGGTGCCGGGATCTGCGGTCAATAGATAAACCGCGAGAAAATAGTTGAGTACTGCGGAGAGCAAAAATGAGCCAGCCAGAATCCAAGAGGCGTTTATCAGCAGCTGATCAAACTCCGGTTTGCGGTTGCGGCTCAGTAGCGAAGCATTGATCTTATCGATCTCAAGCACCGAGTCATTTAGCAAAAAGGTATGGATTAGTGGCTGAGATGTTTTTAGCGAAACCAGGGTCGCCAAGCCAAATAGGGCCGGGATGCTAGCCTCTTTAATTGCAATATAGATCGCATCTAACTCCATTAGGCTAATGCCGCCGGTCAAGGCAACACTGACCACTCCCAGTGCCGAAAAGAAGTTGATTTTGCTGCGGACAAAAAAGTCGCGAACACCGTAAATAATCGGAAATGAAAGCGCCACAATAATTGCCAGCTTAATGCCCAAATAGTCTTCACCGCTGAGTTTGGTCAGCACCAGAGTGGGTATGGCGATATTAAACGCCAGGTTGAGCAGCATGCTCTCCTTCTTCTCGGCGGGCTGTGTTTGCTTATCAATGCTGTCAGTCATAGTTTTCTTTTGCGCCATATTGGATGCGCATTGTAACCACTCAGAGGCCTATGTCGAGACAAGGACCGACAAACGGCCTAAGACGCATATCAGAAGGTAGGTTGAGTTGATAAGCGGCAATTCATCAATTATTAATAAATTTAATAAAATAAAACAAATGGGTATCACTGTTGCAGTGGATGACTTTGGCAGCGGATACTCATCGCTCAATTATCTTAAGAAGCTACCAGTTGATGTACTCAAGATCGACCGCTCTTTTATCTCAGATATTGAATCGGACCCCAATGACAGCGCCATTGTTGCTGGCATTATTGCCCTGGCGAAAAATCTCGGCATGAGCACCGTTGCTGAGGGAGTGGAGACTGAAGCCCAACGCTATATTTTGGAGCAGCTTGGCTGTGATACTTTTCAGGGTTATTTAGTCAGCAAGCCAGTGCCGCCGCAACTGTTTACCGAGCTTTTTTTGACGTCAGAGAAGGTCATCTAAATTCACCACTTAAGCCGCTGCTATGTGATAATGCCGACCTTATTCAGAGCCAGACATTTTCATGAGCGACTATCTCAGTATTCATCCGCAAAATCCGCAGCAGCGACTGATCGCTAAAGCCGCTGAGATTGTCCGCAAAGGCGGCGTTATCGTCTATCCCACGGATTCCGTCTATGCTATTGGTTGTCATATTGGCGACAAACAGGCTATGGACCGTATTCGCTCCATCAGGCAGGTGGATAAAAATCACAATTTTACTCTGATGTGCCGTGACCTCTCTGAGCTTGCCAGCTATGCCCGTGTCGATAACAGCGCATTTCGCAGTCTCAAAGCTCAGACTCCGGGGCCGTTCACCTTTATTTTGCCCGCCACCTCTGAAGTGCCGCGCCGGCTAATGCACCCGAAGCGTAAAACCATTGGTTTGCGCGTGCCGGACAGCCCTATTGTCCAGGCCCTGCTGGCAGAGTTAGGCGAACCGATGATGAGTGTCACGCTGATTATGCCTGGGGATGAATACCCACTCTCTGACCCCTATGATATTCGCGCCGCTCTTGAAGCCCATGTGGATGTGCTGATTGATGGAGGTCACTGTGGCCTTGAGCCCACCACCGTTGTGGATATGACTGGCCCAGTGCCAGAGATCACAAGGCAGGGTATGGGTGATTTCTCCGCTTAATGGATAATCATGATGGCCACAGCGGTCATTGCGGTTATAATTGCCAGCAAATAAATAATTGAGTCCCACCGTGACCAACGAAGCCACTTCTCTGCAGCAACAGGCCCTAGAAGAAGACAGCAGCAGCGCTGTTGCTTTAGGTGATGCTGCACCTATTGAAGTGTCGGTTGATCAGCAGCCTATTGAAGAGCCGACTGAAACCGTTGTGGATTCGGTTGATTCCATCCAAGGTCAGCCGCTAAACCCGTCGCAATCGGAAATGCCTTTCGCAGTGGTTCAGGGCAAAGAACTGAACATCATGCCCAAGGACCTGTATATCCCGCCTGATGCTCTGGAAGTCTTTCTCGAAGCCTTTGAAGGGCCACTGGATCTGCTGCTCTATTTAATTCGGCGCCAAAATCTCGATATTCTCGAGATCAATGTTGCGGAAATTACCCGCCAATACATGGGTTATATAGGCCTGATGGAATCCATTCAGCTTGAATTGGCGGCGGAATATTTGGTTATGGCGGCCATGCTCGCTGAGATCAAATCGCGCATGTTGCTGCCGCGTCAGGTAATGGATGAAGACAGTGAAGAGGACCCGCGCGCTGAGCTGATTCGTCGACTGCAGGAATACGAGCGCTTTAAAAAAGCTGCCGATGATATTGATGAGATGCCCCGCCTGGGCCGCGATATTCATCAGGCCTCTGCCCATGCTCCGGAGCGCAATCAGGAAGTGCAGCACCCGGATGTGGATATGCGTGAAATATTGGCCGCCCTGGCGGAAGTGCTGCAGCGAGCCGATATGTTTGAAAATCACCAGGTGCAGATGGAAAAACTCTCCACCAGAGAGCGCATGACCCATGTCTTGGAAGCACTCCGCGGTGAGCAATTTGTGCCTTTCGTAAGTCTGTTTACAAGTTCCGAGGGCAAACTTGGCGTAGTGGTGACCTTCCTTGCCATTATGGAACTGATCAAAGAGTCATTGGTTGAAATCGTACAGAGCGAAACCTTTGGCCCCATACACGTTAAAGCTAGAACCTCATGAATGCTGAATTGATTAAAAGAATTGTTGAAGGCGCGCTGTTAGCAGCGGGCAAGCCAATGGATGTAGCTCGCATCGAAAGTCTCTTCGATGAGGACGAGCGTCCGCCGAGAGACCAGATTAAAGCCGCTCTTGAAGAAGTCGAAGCCGACTGTCGCGGGCGCGGATTTGAATTAAAGCAAACCGCCAGTGGCTACCGTTTTCAAGTGCGCCAAGATCTCGCCGAATGGGTCAATAGCCTGTGGACTGAGAAGCCCAAGCGCTACTCCCGAGCCATGCTCGAGACCTTGGCACTAATAGCCTATCGTCAGCCATTGACGCGAGGTGATATTGAGCAAGTTCGTGGTGTTGCCGTGAGTTCCGACACTATCCGGACACTGCAGGAGCGAGATTGGGTTCGAGTGGTGGGCTTCCGCGATGTACCGGGTAAGCCGGCGCTCTATGCCACAACCAAAAATTTCCTCGATTACTTTAATATTAAAAGTCTCGAGCAGCTGCCGGCCCTCAGTGAAATTAAAGACTTTGCTGAGCTGGATCCAGAATTAGAATTGGCACTCTCTAGTAATTCGGGCAACAACCCTGAGCTAGTCGCGGCCAATGATGAAGAGCAGTCTGTAGACCTTGTTGATAGCGAAAACTTTAGCCTCGACCAAGAAGTTGATGGCCAGAATGCGATTAACGATGCCTTTAATCATGAAACAAGTAGTGACAGCCCCCACAACCCATTAGACCATACCGAAAGTCTAGACTCCGACGACCAGGTGAGCAGTTCAAACCATGAGTGAAAAATTACAAAAAGTATTGGCTACTGCAGGTTTGGGATCGCGTCGCGAACTCGAGAAGTGGATCTCCGCAGGCCGAGTTTCAGTCAATGGTTCAACGGCTAAACTGGGTGACCGCGCTGCCCCCGATGACCGTATTTTGGTCGACGGACGATTGATTAAAATTGTTACCGACGACAGTCCCCGCGTGCTGATGTACAGCAAGCCGGAAGGGGAAGTTTGCACTACATCTGATCCCGATGGTCGCCCCACAGTGTTTGATCGTCTGCCGCGCCTAGCTCGCGGTCGCTGGATCGCTATTGGCCGTCTCGACATTAATACCAGTGGCCTGCTGCTGTTTACCAACCACGGTGAGCTGGCCAACCGCTTGATGCACCCATCCTATGAAGTACAGCGTGAGTATATGGCTCGTATTCACGGCGAAGTGGACGAAGCTATGATCAAACGTCTCACTGAAGGCGTTATTCTGGAAGACGGTGTTGCCAGCTTTAAGAGTGTTAAAGCTCAGCATGCTCGCAGTTCGGATGATGTGGGTGGACGCAACCGCTGGTTTAAAGTGATTTTGGCTGAAGGCCGTACCCGCGAAGTGCGTCGTCTTTGGGAATCTCAGGAGGTGGAAGTCAACCGCCTCAAGCGCATTAGTTATGGACCCATCGAACTGCCGTCGATTGTGCGCCGTTCAGATTTTCTTGAGCTGGATCCGAAACAGGTGGTCTCTCTGTTTAAAGCGGTTGCCCTGCATCCGCCAAGATTTACCGAGAGGCATGTATTAAAAGATATGCGTGAGCGCAAAGAGCGAAAGCTGCGTGCTCGGGGTAATACCTGGAGGTAGCCTGAGCTACGTCCAGCGAAGGCTTTTTAAGAGTCACTAGGGCTGCGGTTGCGCATCTATAGACTGGCCATTCACAGCCGCACTGTCGGCGCCGAGTAAATACAGATAGGTTGGCATAATTTTCTCGGGGCTGGTCACTGAGCCAGGGTTTTCCGCCGGGAAAGCCTGCATGCGCATACTGGTGCCAGTGGCGCCAGGATTGATCGCATTGACCCGCACCGAACCCAAACCCTCTAGTTCCGACGCCCACACCTGCACCATGCCTTCCACGGCGAACTTAGATACTGCATAAGCCCCCCAAAATGAACGGCCAACGCGTCCGACACTGGATGTGGTAAAAACCACCGAAGCACTATCAGATTTTTCCAACACTGGCATCAATGCCTGAGTCATCTGGAAGGCGGCGGTGACATTCACCTGCATTACCTTGTCCCACACATCGCTGCGATAGTTGCTCAAGGGTGTGCGCTGGCCAAGAATACCGGCATTGTGCAGCAGTCCATCGAGACGACCAAACTGTTCGTCAAGCTGGTTGCTGAGAATATTGTAATCGTCGCTGCTAGCACCCTCGAGGTCGATGGGATAGATCACTGGCTCAGGACCACCGCTGGCAACGATGCTGTCGTAGACCTGTTCCAGTTTAGCCACTGTGCGGCCCGCCAGAATTACTGTGGCGCCGTGTTTTGCGCAGTGCAGTGCAGCGGTCTTGCCAATGCCGTCGCCAGCACCTGTAATCAGAATTACGCGATTTTCGAGTAACTTTTCAGGGGCTTGATAGGCGGCTATTTCGGCGTTGGACAACATAGTAATTACTCTTGTTAAATCTGGGTGATGGTGTTTTTTTATCGCAGGTTCTAGTTAGCGAACAGCAGTGAATGCAGGTGTTGAGACTGCTCAACAATCCAGTCTGCCTGCCAGTCAGCAATCACTTGGCCCGCTTCAATATAGCCCCAGGCGGCGGCTATATTACGGGTACCCGCAGCGCGTCCAGCGTCAATATCTCGCACATGGTCGCCCACATAGAGGCAGTCTTTAGGTGCTGTAGCAATCTCTTTACAGGCAAGCAGAATCGCTTCCGGATGAGGTTTTGGCAGAGTCACATGGTCGGGACAGATAACTGTTGCAGCACCTTCCATTAACCCCAGCTGAACCAATGCGGCTTCTGTGTAGCGCCAGGGCTTATTGGTGACAATGCCCCAGGGAATATCGCGGGCGTTGCACTCATCGAGGACCTCTTGCAGCCCTTCATAGAGTGCAGTTTTATCCGCTAGGTTGGCAAAATAGAGCTCGAGAAATTCTTCTCGCAGTGACTCAAACTGGGCGTGGTCTGGATCCATATCAAAGCCGCTTTTAATCAGCCCTATGGAACCGTTGGTTACGCTGGTGCGAATCGCGGAGTCGGGCAGTGCAGCACGACCATGTAACCCCAACTGAGTATTCAGCGCGGTCACAAAGTCCGGCGCTGTGTCCAGTAATGTGCCATCCAGATCAAATAGCAATGCCTTGAAGTCGAGCATAGAAAATCCGTTATGAGGGCTTGCGCGCGCAAATCATGTAATTAACATCGACATCGGTTTCAGTGAGGCGATAGGTTTTGGTTATCGGGTTGTAAGTCAACCCAGTCATCTGGTCCAGTTCCAAGCCGGCTTCACGAATCCACTGGCCCAGCTCCGCCGGGCGAATAAACTTACCGTACTCATGAGTGCCTTTGGGCAGCATGCGCAGCACATATTCGACGCCAATAATCGCCAGTAGATAGGCCTTGGGATTGCGATTAATAGTCGAGAAAAACACTGTGCCACCGGGCTTGGTCATGGCGGCACAGGCACGCACCACTGAGCCGGGATCTGGCACATGTTCGAGCATTTCCAAGCAGGTAACCACATCGAACTGTTCTGGGTGACTCTGGGCAAAATCTTCCGCAGTGGATTTTTGGTAGTCCACCTCAACGCCGGACTCGAGTTTATGCAGTTCTCCCACCGCCAGTGGTGCTTCGCCCATATCTATACCGGTGACATAGGCGCCGCGCTGAGCCATGGCTTCGCAGAGAATACCGCCGCCACAGCCAACATCTAAGACCTTTTGCTCAGCCACCGGGGCCAATTTATCAATCCAGTTGGCGCGCAGAGGATTGATGTCATGCAGTGGCTTAAACTCGCTGTTGCGATCCCACCAGCGACTTGCCAGCTTCTCAAACTTGGCGACTTCGCTGGCATCTACATTCATTGATGCGGTGTTTTCACTGTTGCTTGCTGACATAGAGAATGGCTACCTGAATCTTGAAACTGTTAGTTAAGCTTTTAGCTAAAGAGGACTGATCTGGTTACGCCAGGCATCGGCGCGGCGGATCAGGTTGTCTTCATCGAGAGTCACTAAACTGCGTTCTCTGAGCAGTACCTTGCCTGCCACCCAGCTGTGGGTCACCTGGATGCCGGCATTGCTGTAGACCAATTGAGAAGCAGGATTATACAGCGGTTTTTGGCTCAGAGAGCTGATTTCCACGGCAATCATATCGGCGCTCTTGCCCGCTTCGAGGCTGCCGATTTGATCGTCCCAGCCCAGCGCCTTGGCGCCGCTAATGGTGGCCATGCGCAGGGCGGCGTGCGCATCCAGCACTGAAGCGTCATCGGCTACGGCTTTGGCCAATAGAGCCGCAGTCTTTAATTCACCAAACAGATCTAGATCATTATTGCTCGCCGCGCCGTCTGTGCCTATAGCCACATTGATACCGGCATCTATAAGCTTGCCCACAGGGCAGAAGCCGCTAGCGAGTTTTAAATTGGATTCCGGGCAGTGCACCACATGACAGTTATTGTCTTGAATCAGACGAATATCGCTATCATCAATTTGCGTCATATGCACAAGTTGAGTTTGTGGCAGCAGCACACCCAGGTCATCGAGGCGCTGCAGCGGTCGACAACCGTAGAGTTTGAGGGAGTCGTCAACTTCCTGAGCGGTTTCATGGCAGTGAATATGCACCGGCATATCCAGCTCATTGGCATAGGTTGCCATGCGGCGCATAGTCTCATCACCCACTGTGTAGGGTGCGTGGGGCGCACAGGCAATTTTAATCAGTCCATCGCCTTTATAGATATCCCGCAGTTGCAGACCCTTGTGAATATAGTCGTCTGGATCCTTGCCGCCTGCGGTGGGGAAATCGAACACGGTAAAACCAATCTGACTGCGCATGCCGCTGCGCTGAACTTGCTCGGCCACTGTGTCGGCAAAAAAGTACATATCGGCAAAGCAGGTGGTGCCGGTCTTGATCATCTCCGCCATCGCCAGATTGGTGCCATCGGCGACAAACTCGGCGCTGAGGACACGAGCCTCCACTGGCCAAATATGTTCCTCCAGCCAGGGCTGCAGTGGCAGATCATCAGCATAGCCACGCAGTAGGCTCATGGCGGCGTGACCATGGGCGTTAACTAGGCCGGGCATAAGAATATGGTCATCCAGATCCACTACAGCCAGAGGGTCAAATTTGCTCTGTGCCTCGGCTTGGGGGTAAATACCGACAATCTTTTGCTGGTCAATGGCCAGGGCGCAGTTTTCAAATACCCGGTTCTCTGGAACCACCGGAATAATCCATCGGCTATTGATAAGTAAATCGATTTTTATGGGCTGCATGAAGCCTCCTGAGCGAAGGTTCGGAGTATACCGACTTTTTACTGCGGGTTAAGCTTTGGCGTGAGTTTCAGGTCAATAAAAGCGAACCACTATGGGGATATGTATGGTAGAATTCAGGCCTTTAAACGGGCTGCTTTTGGCGCCTATCGGCACGCTTTAATGACTGCATTAAATGGGTTGTGAGCGGATCTAAAATAATAGCGATAAAACTTCAGGGCGCGACGGAAACTTATGGGTGATTTAGCACAAGAAATTGTTCCGGTAAATATCGAAGACGAACTCAAGCAATCCTACCTGGCCTACGCCATGAGTGTGATTGTTGGCCGGGCACTGCCAGATGTCAGAGACGGCCTCAAGCCTGTGCATCGCCGCGCGCTATTCGCCATGAATGAGCTGGGCAACGATTGGAACAAGGCCTACAAGAAATCAGCCCGTGTTGTTGGCGACGTAATCGGTAAGTACCACCCTCACGGTGACTCTGCTGTGTACGAGACCATTGTCCGTATGGCTCAGCCATTCTCGCTGCGCTATATGCTGGTGGACGGTCAGGGCAACTTTGGTTCAGTCGATGGCGACTCCGCTGCGGCCATGCGTTACACCGAAATTCGTATGACCAAGATCGCCCATGCGCTGCTCGAAGATCTCGAGAAAGAGACCGTCGATTTTGTCCCCAACTACGATGAAACTGAACAGATTCCCCATGTATTGCCAACCCGCATACCCAACCTGCTAGTCAACGGCTCCTCTGGTATTGCTGTGGGCATGGCGACCAATATTCCGCCCCACAACCTCACTGAAGTAGTCAAAGGTTGTCTGGCCATGATTGACAATCCGGATATTACCGTCGATGAACTGATGGAATATATTCCTGGACCAGATTTCCCCACTGCTGCAATTATCAATGGCAGAGCGGGCATTATTCAGGCCTATCGCACTGGTCGCGGACGCATCTATGTGCGCGCCAAAGCGGATATTGAGGTCAACGAAAAGACCAAGCGCGAAACCATTATCATCACCGAAATTCCCTACCAGCTAAACAAGGCGCGCCTAATCGAGCGGATTGCCGAACTGGTTAAAGAGAAGAAGCTTGAAGGTATCTCCGAGCTCCGTGATGAGTCGGATAAAGACGGCCTGCGCGTGGTTATTGAAATTAAGCGCACCGATGTGGGTGAAGTAGTCCTTAATAATCTTTTCGCCCAGACCCAGCTGCAGAGCGTGTTTGGTATAAACGTTGTGGCACTGGTCGATGGTCAGCCCAAGATTCTCAATCTGCAGCAGCTGATTCATCACTTTTTGCGTCATCGCCGTGAAGTGGTTACCCGCCGCACCATCTATCTATTGAAAAAGGCCCGCGAGCGCGCCCATACATTGGAAGGCTTTGCCATTGCCCTGGGCAATATCGATGAAATTATTGCACTGATCAAGCAGTCTCCCACTGCCACCGAAGCCCGCGAAGCGCTGGTCGCCCGTGGTTGGAATCCTGGCTCAGTGGTTCAGATGCTGGAGCGTGCTGGCAGTCAAGCGACACGTCCGGAGTGGTTGGAAGATCAGTACGGCCTGCGCGATGGCAAATACTATCTGTCTCCAGAGCAGGCCAAAGATATTCTCGAGTTACGTCTGCACCGTTTAACCGGTATGGAACACGATAAAATTATTGCCGAGTTTGCCGTTAAGCTGGAAGAGATTACCGAGTACCAAGATATCCTCGGCGACCTGACTCGCCTGATGACGGTTATTCGTGAAGAACTGGAAGCCGTGATCGAAGAGTTTGGCGATGAGCGTCGCACCGAGATCATTGAATCGCTCCATGACCTCACGATTGAAGACCTGATTACTGAAGAAGACCGAGTTGTTACCATCTCCAATGGCGGCTATGCCAAGACGCAGCCATTGAGCGATTATCAAGCTCAGCGTCGCGGCGGCATGGGCAAGTCAGCAACTGCAGTTAAAGATGAAGACTTTGTTGAGCATCTTTTGGTTGCCAGCACTCACGCGACTATTCTGTGCTTTACCAACCTGGGCAAGGTTTACTGGCTCAAGGTTTATCAGATTCCCGTTGCCGGCCGCAACTCTCGCGGACGTCCAGTGGTCAACCTGTTACCGCTTGATGAAGGAGAGCGTATTAGCTCAATCCTGCCAGTTGAAGAGTACAGCGCCGATAAGTTTGTCATTATGGCCACCGCCAATGGCACCGTGAAGAAGACCTCTTTAGAACAGTACTCCCGCCCCCGCAGTGTCGGTTTGCGTGCGGTGGACCTGGTTGAGGGAGATCATCTGGTTGGCACCGCGATTATTGACGACGACAGCGATGTGATGTTGCTCAGTTCTGAAGGCAAGGCGGTACGCTTTGCCAGTACCGATGCCCGCTCCATGGGTCGAGTGTCTAAAGGTGTGCGCGGCATGCGTCTGCCAGAAGGCCATGAAGTTATCTCTATGGTTATACCTGAAGAAGATGGCTTCCTGCTGACGGTTTGTGAAAATGGTTACGGCAAGCGCACCAAGGTCGACGAGTTCCCAACAAAAGGGCGCGGCGGCAAGGGCATGATTGCGATTCAGGCCAGCGAGCGTAACGGACCGTTGGTTGGCGCGACGCAGCTGTTCTCCGGTGACGAAATTATGCTTATTTCGGATCAGGGCACCATGGTGCGAACTCGCGGTGACGAAGTCTCGGTTGTGGGTCGTAACACTCAGGGCGTGCGCATTATCCGTTTGAAAGACAGCGAAAATCTGGTTCGGTTGGCACGTATTGCTGAGCCGGAGGAAGAAGAACTTTTAATTGAAGATGATGCGGCTCTTGATGACAATGCCGCTGAGGGCTCTACATCCGCTGAGGGCTCTGCTTCTAATAACGAAGCCGCTGTCGATGACAATACCGCTGAAGGCTCTGTCGATGACAATACCGCTGAAGGCTCTTCCGACGACAGCTCCGCTGACGAGTAAGGTTTAGATCATGACTGAAAAGAATCCACTGCTCGAGCTGCGCAATAAGATTGATAATCTCGATCAAGAGATTATGGCCAAGATCAGTGCCCGAGCGCGCTGTGCTCAAGACGTTGCCAAGATCAAAAAAGAGCAGGGCGACGAGACCTATTACCGCCCTGAGCGCGAAGCTCAGGTTCTGCGCTCGATTATGGAAAAAAACGTCGGTCCTCTCGGTGATGAAGAGATGGCGCGTCTGTTTCGACAGATTATGTCCGCCTGTTTGGCCTTGGAACAGCCGATTAAAGTGGCTTTTCTTGGACCAGAGGGCACCTTTACCCAGGAAGCCACGCTCAAGCACTTTGGCGACTCCGCTGTAACTGTTCCCAAAGCGGCGATTGATGAAGTGTTCCGCGATGTGCTGGCCGAGTCCTGCAACTACGGTGTGGTGCCGGTTGAGAATTCTACCGAGGGCGTGGTTAGCCACACCCTAGACAGCTTTATAGACTCCTCGGTTAAGATCTGCGGAGAAGTTGAGCTGCGTATCCATCAGCACTTTATGATTGGCCCCAACACCAATAAAAACACTGTGACTCGTGTCTATTCTCACGCCCAGTCACTGGCCCAGTGCCGCAAGTGGTTGGATTCCAACTACCCCAATATTGAGCGTGTGGCGGTGAGCAGCAATGCTGAAGCGGCGCGACGAGTTCAGGGTGAGTGGAACTCAGCTGCGATTGCTGGCGATATGTCCTGTGAGCTCTATGGCCTGGAAAAGCTCTGGGAAAAAATTGAAGACCTGCCGGACAACTCAACGCGCTTTTTGATTATTGGCCGCGAGATGGTGCCACCCAGCGGTGACGATAAAACCTCCATCGTCGTATCGGTTCAGAATAAGCCCGGTGCATTGCATAATCTGCTCGAGCCATTCCGTCGTCACGGTGTCGATATGACTCGACTGGAATCGCGACCCTCGCGCAATAGCAAATGGTCTTACATCTTCTTTATCGATTTTGCTGCTCATGTTGACGACCCAGCTGCGGCTGCGGTGCTTGCCGAATTGGCAGATGAGGTGGCGGAATTGAAAATACTCGGTTCTTACCCGCGAGCGGTTCTCTAAACGTTGCTACTAATATTGCCTATAGTAACGATTAATCTATTTATTTCGATGTGATCTGTCATGGTGCAAACTTCTCAAACAGCACAGCCAGTGGTTAATCGTCTGGTTGTTATCGGCCTGGGACTAATCGGTTCCAGTCTTGCCTTGGCCGCTCGCAATGCCGGCTTGGCCTCTCAGGTAGTGGGAATCTCTCGACGTTCTTCTACTCTCGATCTGGCCCTAGAAATGGGTGTTATTGATCGTCCAGAACAGAGTTTGGCTGCTATTGCGCCTGACCTGGGTGCCGGCGATATTGTCGTTATTGGCGTGCCTACCCTTACCGTACCCGCGATTCTTAAAGAGTGCTCTGAGCTGCTCTCCGATCAGGTCACCATCACCGATGTTGCCAGCGTTAAAGGCAGCGTGATGGCTGCCGCAGAAGAGATCTATGGCCACCTGCCAGTTCAATTAGTACCCGGGCATCCCATTGCAGGCTCAGAAAAAAGCGGTGTCACCGCAGCTAAAGCAGATCTATTTAAAGACCATAGAGTTATTTTGACGCCCCATGCTGGCAGTGGCGAAAGCCATGTGCAGCTGGTGGAAAAGCTCTGGCAAAAGGTGGGGGCTGTGGTCTCTTGCATGGATATTCAAGAGCATGACGAAGTCTTGGCCGCCACCAGCCATCTGCCACATTTTTTGGCTTACTCCCTAGTGGACACGTTGGCGAGCATGCGCGATAACCGCGAGATCTTTCGCTATGCCGCTGGAGGCTTTCGCGACTTTACCCGCATTGCCGCCAGCGATCCAATTATGTGGCGAGATATAGCGCTGGCCAATCGCCAGGCGATCCTCAGTGTTCTCGACCAGATTATGGTCAACTTTAGTGAGATGCGCAGCGCCATAGATAAAGGCGACGAAACCTATCTGATGGATGTGTTTACGCGGGCTCGCGATGCACGCAACCATTTTGGACAATCAATCGACCCAAAGGCATTACAGCAAACCATGTCAGAGAAAATAATAAATTATAAAGTCACACCTGGTGGCGTTGCCCGCGGCGATATTCGTGTCCCCGGCGACAAATCAATGTCTCACCGATCGATTATGCTCGGCTCCATTGCCGAAGGCATGACCGAGGTTACTGGTTTCCTCGAGGGGGAAGACAGCCTGGCAACCTTGCAGGCGTTCCGCGATATGGGCGTTATTATTGAAGGTCCAGAGCAGGGCCGTGTGGTGATTCACGGTGTCGGTCTGCACGGCTTAAAAGCACCGACCAAGCCACTCTATCTGGGTAACTCCGGCACTTCCATGCGTCTGCTCAGTGGACTCTTGGCCGGGCAGAATTTTGATGTTGAGCTCACCGGTGACGAGTCACTCTCAGGTCGACCTATGGCCCGTGTGGCCGATCCGCTGGCCGAGATGGGCGCCGTAATCGAAACCGCCCCAGGTGGCAGACCACCGATGCGTATAAAAGGTGGCAACAAACTCAAGCCGATCAATTACGTACTGCCCATGGCCAGCGCCCAGGTTAAATCCTGCGTTCTGTTAGCTGGGCTCTACGCTGAAGGTGAGACTTCAACCGTCGAGCCAGCACCGACCCGCGACCACAGTGAGCGTATGTTGCGCGGCTTTGGTTATTCGGTTGTCAGCGACGGCAGCAAGGCCTCACTTTCAGGTGGTGGATCACTGACTGCCACCCGTATTGATGTGCCGGCAGATATTTCTTCAGCGGCCTTCTTTATGGTGGCAGCCGCCATCACGCCAGGCTCGGATATCACCTTGCGTCATGTGGGTGTTAACCCAACCCGCATCGGTGTGATTAATATTCTGCGTCAGATGGGCACCAGCATTGAACTGTCCAATGAAAAAGAAGTGGGCGGCGAACCCGTGGCGGATATCCGAATCCGCCATGCACAGCTAAATGGCATTGTGATTCCGGAAGATCAGGTACCACTGGCGATTGATGAATTCCCAGTACTGTTTGTCGCCGCGGCCTGTGCCAAAGGCGAAACTGTACTAACCGGCGCCGAAGAATTGCGCGTTAAAGAGAGCGACCGTATTCAAAGCATGGCCGACGGCCTGGTGACTCTGGGAATTGATGCCCAGTCCACAGCCGATGGTATTCGCATTCAGGGCGGCCAGCTTGGCAGTGGCACAGTCCACAGTCATGACGATCACCGTATTGCCATGGCCTTTGCTATTGCCGGTCTGCGCTCGGCAGGGGAAATTGAAATTATCGAGTGCAACAATATTGCCACCTCTTTCCCCGGCTTTGTTGATCTTGCCAGCGCTATTGGTTTGACCATTGGCGTTGAGACTCAGGAGTCCTAAATGGCTGAAAACAACAACGCGGTGGTGATTACCATCGACGGCCCTAGTGGTGCGGGAAAAGGAACAATCAGTCGCATTGTCGCCAAGAAGCTCGGGTTCTATTATCTAGACAGCGGCGCGCTCTATCGTCTCTTGGGGTTATCGGCCCTGCGTCACCATGTCAGTGTTGCCAGTGAAAAAGGTCTGATGGCTTTGGCGGAACATATGGATATCCGCTTTGAAACTGAAAAAGCGGGCAGCTTTAAAGTCTATCTTGAGGGCGAAGAGGTAAGCCACGAATTACGCACTGAAGAAACTGGCCTGTTAGCCTCAAAAGTTGCGCAATTTCCCGGTGTCCGGTCAGCGCTGCTAAAGCGCCAGAGAATGTTTGTTAGAAGCCCGGGTTTGGTTGCCGATGGCCGCGATATGGGCACTGAAGTTTTCCCCGCTGCAGAGCTCAAGATATACCTCACCGCCAGCGCCGAAGAACGCGCCAATCGGCGCTACAAAGAGTTGCTAGAAAAGGGCGAAGATGTTAGTCTGCCCGCCCTCGTAGAGCAGGTGCGCTCTCGAGATGAAAGAGATATGAGCAGAGACGCTTCACCGCTGCGAGCAGCAGAGGGAGCCATTGAGTTAGATACCTCGACCATGTCGATTCAGGAAGTAACAGATACGGTACTTAATATCCTCTCTGTTAAAGGCATCAAGTAACATTTTTAAGCCGTATTTGTAACACAGAATTTAGCTATTCAACACCAAACGGGCAACGCAGCAATCGCCAGCTTTTATTGCTGTAGGCCTTTATTTTAACTGACCCGCGTAAACTGGCAGCGCGGAAAAAAGAGAGTGACGCTAGCAGGTCTTCTGTCATATCTCTGTCAAAACTCAGGATCAACCCATGAGCGAAAATTTCGCAGATCTATTTGAAGAAAGTCTATTAACCGTTGAAATGAACCCCGGCGCCATCATTACTGGCGTAATTATCGATATCGATAAAGACTGGGTAACAGTCCATGCTGGACTGAAGTCTGAAGGTGTTATTTCGATTGACCAATTTTATGACGAGAAAGGCGTACTTGAAGTTGCCATTGGCGACGAAGTACAGGTTGCTCTCGAAGCCGTTGAAGATGGTTTCGGTGCTACTAAGCTTTCCCGTGAAAAAGCCCGTCGCGCAGAATCCTGGATCGAACTTGAAGCAGCTCACAAAGCTGACGAAGTCGTTATCGGAATTATCAGCGGCAAGGTTAAAGGTGGATTTACTGTTGATGTTCGCGGCTTGCGCGCGTTCCTTCCAGGTTCACTGGTTGATGTTCGTCCACTGCGTGAGATTACTCACCTTGAGAACATCGAATTAGAATTTAAAGTTATCAAGCTCGATCCTAAGCGCAACAACGTTGTTGTCAGCCGTCGTGCCGTAATGGAGAGTGCAAACTCTGTAGAACGCGAAGAACTGCTGGCCAACCTCGAAGAGGGCGCATCACTCAAAGGTGTTATTAAGAACCTTACTGATTACGGCGCGTTCGTTGATCTGGGTGGAATCGATGGTCTGTTGCACATCACTGATATGTCTTGGAAGCGCATCAAGCATCCTTCTGAGATGATCAATGTCGGCGACGAGATTGACGTTAAAGTACTTAAGTTTGATCGCGAGCGTAACCGCGTATCACTGGGTATGAAGCAGATGGGCGAAGATCCTTGGGGCGACATCAAAGGCCGTTACCCAGAAGGCGCACGTGCTAAAGCTAAGATCACTAACCTCACTGACTACGGCTGTTTTGCCGAGTTGGAAGACGGTGTTGAAGGTCTGGTTCACGTGTCTGAAATGGATTGGACTAACAAAAATGTTCACCCATCTAAGATTGTTAATCTGGGCGACGAAGTTGAAGTTATGGTTCTGGATATCGACGAAGAACGTCGTCGTATCTCACTGGGTATCAAGCAGTGTCACACTAACCCTTGGGATGACTTTGCCACTACTATGGTTAAAGGCGAAAAGATTTCAGGCAAGATCAAGTCAATCACTGACTTCGGTATCTTTATCGGCCTAGACGGCGGCATCGACGGCCTGGTTCACCTGTCTGATATCTCTTGGAACGAAACTGGCGAAGAAGCCGTTCGCAACTTCAAGAAGGGTGAAGAAGTTGAAACAGTTGTACTCAGCATCGATGCAGAGCGCGAGCGCATCTCACTGGGTATCAAGCAGCTGTCTGACGACCCGTTCAACAACTATGTAACCGAGAACGACAAAGGCGCAATTGTTAAAGGCATCGTTAAAGAAGTTGATGCTAAAGGCGCTACTGTTGATCTAGGCAACGATATCGAAGCTTACCTCAAAGGTTCTGAGCTCTCACGTGAGAAGGTAGAAGACGCCCGTCACGAGTTGCAAGAAGGCCAAGAGATCGAAGCTAAGATCATCAACGTTGATCGCAAGACTCGTGCTATTAGCCTGTCTATCAAGGCTAAAGACGTTGCAGAAGAGAAAGCAGTGGTTAAAGCTCACCGCAAGGTTGAAGCCGACACATCTTCTCCAGCAACTATTGGAGACCTGATCAAAGCGCAAATGGACAAGTAAGGTTCTGCTGAGATCGAAAAAGGGTGGCTCTGCCACCCTTTTTTTCGTCTGCAAAATGACATAAATCGAGGTTTTGCTTGTATAAATTTAAAACTTCAATAAAATCAAAGAGTAAACATCGTCACCATTTAGAGAGCCAATGGTATCGCCAGAGAATAAAAAATCACTGAACAAAGCACTGAAGGCGTCATGACTAAATCTGAGCTAATCGAAAAAATCTCCGCCAGCCAAGATCAGCTTCCCCCCAAGGACGTTGAGTTAGCCGTAAGGATGATCTTAGAGAGAATGACCCACGCACTGGTCACCAACCAGCGCACTGAAATTCGTGGCTTTGGCAGCTTCTCACTGCACTACCGCGCCCCCCGCGTAGGCCGCAATCCCAAGACTGGTGATGCGGTTGATTTGAGTGGCAAGTACGTGCCTTATTTCAAGCCGGGTAAAGATTTGCGGGCTAGGGTTAACGATAGTCTGTAATAGCTTCCACTCCATCCTGCCAACAAAGTAACGTCACTCCAGCGCAGGCTGGAGCCTCCATCCATTCCAACCTTGTCATCCCGGCTTCATTTTATTAGGTCACCCACCTTTTCACCCGGAACCCGCTCTATTTTGTCATCCCGACCGCAGCGGAGGGATCTCATCCAGTCAGCAGAAGATCCTTCGACTTCGCTCAGGATGACAGTATAAAAAGCGCTCAGGATGACGGCTTAAAAGTACCCAGATGTTAGCCTGTGGTGGGTCGTTGATCCGGGAGATTACGCATTACCCAAACAACGACTTCAACGCCGCCAATGACTCTTCTCCCTTAGCCTGGTTCTCTTCCTTACTCATCTCAACACCACCGCCAATCCTGACCAAATCTTCCTCCGGCAGCTCATCCACAAAGCGACTAGGCGTAGTGGGCGATGTGTCCCCAAACTGCGTCCGCTGTCGTGCACTGGTCATTGTCAGGGTGCGCTGCGCCCGGGTAATGCCCACATAGGCAAGTCGCCGCTCCTCTTCGATGGCGCCGCCTTCAACGCTGTTTTTATGGGGCAGGATGTCTTCTTCCATGCCGACCATAAATACGTGCAAAAACTCCAATCCCTTGGCTGCATGCAGGGTCATCAGTTGGACTTTGTCGTCTGCGGATTCTTCTTTTTCACGGTCGAGAAGGTCTCTCAGAATTAGCTTGGAGATGGCGTTTTCGATTTTGCTGTCGCCTTTTTCTTCGTCGGTGGCGGTTTCGTCGTTCTTTAATACTTGGGCCAGTTGCTTGAGCAGGAATTGCACGTTGTCCCAGCGTTTGTGGGCGACGTGGTCGCTGCTGGCGTTTGCCTTTAGCCAGTCGAGGTATTCGATGTCGTCGAGCATTTCATTGATGGCTTCAATGGGTTTGCCGTTGTAGACGTTGCGATTGATATTTTGCACCCAGTGCTTAAAGCGTTTTAGGCGCTCTAAGTTATTGGCTGGCATGGTGGCGGTGAGGCCTACTTCGTCGATGGCGTCGTAGAGTGATAAGTTGCGTTTGTTGGAGTATTCACCGAGTTTTTCTAAGGTGGTGGGGCCGATCTGTCTGCGCGGGGTGTTGATGATTCGCAGCATGGCGTTGTCATCGTCTGGGTTAATAATTAACCGCAGGTAGGCCATGATGTCTTTGATTTCGGTTTTGGCATAGAAAGACTGGCCGCCTGTGATCTCGTAGGGAATACTTTGAGATTGCAGTTTGATTTCAATTATTTTGGCTTGGTAGTTGCCGCGATAGAGTACGGCGAAGTCACTATATTTACAGCGTCGCTTGAGACGCATATCAATAATTTCGTTGACTACCCGTTCGCATTCGCCGTCTTCGTTATCGCTGCTGATAAAACGCAGTGGATCGCCTGGGCCCAGTTCACTCCACAGGGCTTTGCTAATTAAATGGGGGTTGTTGGCGATCAAGGTGTTGGCGGCTTTAAGTATGCGGCCGGTGGAGCGATAGTTTTGCTCGAGTTTAATAATATTGAGGGTGGGAAAATCTGTCTGCAGTTGCATAAGGTTTTCCGGGCGGGCACCACGCCAGGCATAAATTGACTGATCGTCGTCGCCGACTACTGTGAGTGCCTGTTTTTCGTTGACCAGTGTGCGAACCAGTTCGTACTGGGCTAGGTTGGTGTCTTGGTATTCGTCTACTAGTAGGTAGCGGATGCGGCGCTTCCACTTGTTGAGGATCTCGGGCTGGCTGCGGAACAGTAGCACTGGGGTCATGATTAGGTCGTCGAAGTCTACGGCGTTATAGGCTTTTAGGGCGCGCTGATAACGCTCGTAGAGCATGGCGGTGGCCTGCTCGCTATTGCTGGCAGATGCACTGGCGACCTGGTGGGGTTCAAGGAGGCCGTTCTTCCAGTTGGAGATGGTGTTCTGGGCGGTGTCGATAAGCTTTTCATCGAGTTCGCTGTTGCGCGATAACAATTCTTTTAACAGGTTGCGGCAGTCTTCTTGGTCGAGTATCGAGAACCCCGGTTTAAATCCTAGGGCTTTGATCTCGCTGCGAATAATATTCAGACCCAGGTTGTGGAAGGTGGAGACGGTGAGGCCTCGGCCATCGGCACCGCTGAGTAGGCTGGCGACTCGGGCTTTCATTTCCCGGGCGGCTTTGTTGGTAAAGGTCACCGCGGCAATATTGCGCGCGGGGATGCCACATTCTTCGACTAGGTAGGCTATCTTCTGCGTGATTACACTGGTTTTTCCACTGCCGGCACCAGCGAGCACTAGCAGCGGGCCGTCGATATACTTCAGCGCAGCCTGCTGCTGGGGGTTGAGCGATTTGGCCATTTGGTTCTCTTTGTTTGTTCGGTTAGCGTCAAAAGACCCTAGGCCATTTCGGAAATTACACTGCGCTTGTCTTGTAAGTGGGTCAGGGAGCTCTCGAAGTCATTGAGCTTTTGACGTTCTTTGGCGACTACTTCTGCTGGGGCGTTGTCGACAAATTTGGCATTGCTGAGTTTGCCGGAGAGCTTTTTCGCTTCCAGGGCATTCTTTTCAATTTCACGATCCAAGCGCGCCAGTTCGGCGTCGACATCGATTATGCCGGCCATGGGTACGAGGATTTCCAGATCACCGGCCAGTGCTGTGGCACTGAGGGGCGCGTCTTCTGGGTTGTCGAGCCAGGTGATGGATTCCAGATTGGCCAGTTTGCTGAGGAACTGGTGGTTGTCTTGCATGCGGCGTTGATCGTTGTCGCCGCCTTTGGTCATAAAGATGGGCAGGGCTTTGGCGGGGGAGATATTCATCTCGCCGCGAATATTGCGCACGCCGATAATGACCGCTTTGAGCCATTCGATATCGGCCAATGCATCTTGATCCACTTGACTGCTGTCAGCTTCCGGATAGGGCTGCAACATTATGGTGTCGCCTGCGGGATTCAGTTCAATGCCGGCCAGTGGCGCGATATTTTGCCAGATCTCTTCGGTGATAAAGGGCAGCATGGGATGGGCGAGGCGCAAGGTGGCTTCTAGTACGCGAACCAATGTGCGGCGGGTGCCTTTCTGCAGTTGCGGGTCGCCATTTTCGTCCCAGAGGACGGGCTTGGACAGTTCCAAATACCAGTCGCAGTATTCATTCCAGACAAAGTCATAGAGGGCCTGTGCGGCGAGATCAAATCTGTAGCTATTGATCGCGTCGGTAACCTCGGTTTCCGCTTGCTGTAGGCGCGAGATAATCCAGCGATCGGCAAGGCTGAGCCTGTAGTCTTCGGAATTATCTTGGCCGCAGTTCTCGGCGCCATTTTCTCCAGTGGCGTTCATTAGAACGTAACGGGAGGCATTCCAAATCTTATTGCAGAAGTTGCGGTAGCCTTCTAGGCGTTTCATATCCCAGTTGATATCGCGGCCGGTGGAGGCCAGTGCGCAAAGTGTGAAACGCAATGCGTCTGACCCGTGAGGCTCTATGCCATCGGGAAATTGTTTTCTGGTGCGGCTGGCGATCTTGGCGGCTTGCTGGGGCTGCATCATATTGCCGGTGCGTTTGGCCAGCAGGCTTTCAATGTCGATGCCGTCGATCATATCCAAGGGGTCGAGAACATTGCCCTTGGATTTGGACATTTTCTGGCCCTGTTCATCGCGGATCAGGCCGGTGACATAGACGGTTTTAAAAGGTATTTCCGGCTCGCCGTTTTCGTCTTTGATCAGGTGCATGCTCATCATCACCATGCGTGCGACCCAGAAGAAAATAATATCGAATCCGGTAACCAGTACATCGGTGGGGTGGAACATTTTTAGGCGTTCGGTCTGCTCGGGCCAGCCCTGAGTGCCAAAGGTCCAAAGCGCTGAGGAGAACCAGGTATCGAGAACATCTTCGTCTTGCACAAGGGCAATATCACCTAGGTTATATTTTTCACGGACGTCGGCTTCGTCTTTGCCCACATAGGCTTTACCGGCTTCGTCGTACCAGGCGGGAATCTGATGACCCCACCACAGCTGGCGAGAGATACACCAGTCTTGGATATTGCGCATCCAAGAGAAGTACATATTTTCGTACTGCTGGGGAACAAATTTGATCCGTCCATCTTCCACGGCTTCAATGGCTGGGCCGGCCAATTTCTTGGCGTCCACATACCATTGGTTGGTGAGCAGGGGTTCGATAACTACGCCACCACGATCGCCATAGGGTACGGTCATATCGTTTTCTTCGATGCTCTCGAGAAGACCTAGGGCTTCAAAGTCGGCAACGATTTCACGGCGTGCGGCGAAGCGTTCCATGCCGCGGTATTTTTCCGGCAGAGTGGCGTCGAGGTCGTTGTTATCGCTGCCGTCGCTATTAACACATTCTGCGGTCTGGCGAATATCGGCATTGGTGGTAAGGATGTTGATCATTGGCAGCTTTTGACGCTGGCCAACTTCATAGTCATTAAAGTCATGGGCTGGAGTGATTTTTACGCAGCCGGTGCCTTTTTCCATATTGGCGTAGTCGTCCGCCACTATGGGAATTAGACGGCCCAGCAAGGGTAATTCGACAAACTGACCGACCAGATTTTCATAGCGAGAATCTTCTGGGTTCACCGCAACGCCGGTATCACCGAGCATGGTTTCAGGGCGTGTGGTGGCGACAACAATATAGTCTTTGCCATCTAATGTTTTGGCACCATTGGCCAGTGGATAGCGCAGGTGCCACATCTTGCCTTTGACTTCGCGGTTCTCAACTTCCAGATCCGAGATGGCAGTGTGCAGTTTGGGATCCCAGTTCACTAGGCGCTTACCGCGATAAATTAGACCGTCAGCATGGAGGCGAATAAAAGCTTCTTGCACGCCTTTATAAAAGCCATCGTCCATAGTGAAGCGCTCGGTTTCCCAGTCCACAGAGTTGCCGAGACGACGCATCTGTTGGGTAATATTGCCACCGGACTCTTCCTTCCATTCCCAGATTTTTTCAATAAATTTCTCACGGCCCATCTCTTCGCGGCCCGGTTGACCTTCGGCGGCAAGCTTACGCTCAACCACCATCTGCGTGGCGATACCGGCATGGTCGGTACCCACTTGCCAGAGAGCGTTTTTACCTTTCATACGGTTGTAGCGGGTCAGGGCATCCATAATGCCATGTTGCAAGGCGTGGCCTATATGCAGGCTGCCGGTGACATTGGGTGGTGGAATAATAATGCTGTAGGGCTCGCCAGCGTCGCCACTGCCGCTCATATTGGGGGCGAAATAGCCACGGTTTTCCCAGGTTTTGTACCATTTGGTTTCTATTTCCTGGGGGGCAAAGGTTTTTTCCATTATTGAGCTCGGCTATCTAATTTTAGGGCGGGAAATTTCAGAGGGAGATTATAGGGGTTGCTAGCTTTTGTTCCTAGCGCTGAGGGCCAGCAACTGCGCTGAGACTGAATTATTTTTCGCGATTAAAACGCTCGACCACCAGATTGCGAATCTTCTCCCGCAGTAGTTGGTCGATTCTGGGACGCATTTTGGCCATCAGTTTGTTGACCACGGCATTGATCTGGTCGTTGCTCGGCCCATTGGTGCTGGCCTGTGCGGCAGAGGGGTTTTCAAAGAGATGCTGCTGCGCTTGATTAAACTGATCCCTGAGTAGTTTCTCGCCATCTACTTCATCGTCCACCACATCGCTGAGAATTGGGATCTCAAGATTGTGCACATCCTCTTCGCTGAGACTGTCAGGCAGTTCCAGATCAGCGTTAGACAGGGCTTTTGCGGTGGAGTCAGAAAGCAGATTGTCTTGCAGGGAGTAGAGATCGTCGAGAAGATTTTCGAGATCTGAGGGGTTGGTTGCAGAGCTCTTGCCCCGGTTACTGTGGTCATTCATTAGGGTTTAAATTTTTCACTAAGGTCGTGGAAGCTCAGGGAATAGCCGCGTTCTTTATAGAATTTAAAGTTATCGCGCTTGATCTGTTCGTAGTCAGGCTCTGGATAGATCACTTCCATTACTCGTTCAAAACGACTAAACCAGGTGGGTATTGGCCCCTGCAAGTTGATCAGGATGCCATGATGTTCGCCGGGATCGCTGTTGTCGGCGCTGATGGCGATGGGCAGGTGCTCAGTACCAAGCCCGTGTGGCACAAAGCCGCTGGCCTGAAAGTCCCAGAGTAACTTATCTAACTGCTGAGCAGTGTCCTGATCGGGCACCAGGCACAGCACCTGTTGATTGGCATTAATTGCCTTTTGCGTCAGCTGGCAGACCAGTGCGAGGGCGACCTTAAGGTCGCCGGATAACTTGTAAAAGGAAACACTGGTCATCTGGGTTTATCCCGCCTTGCTGCGCAGGTATTCCATAAGGATGGGAACAGGTCGGCCAGTGGAACCTTTGGCGGCGCCAGAGACCCATGCGGTTCCGGCAACATCCAAATGTGCCCACTTATATTTCTTAGTGAAACGGGCGAGGAAGCAAGCGGCGGTAATGGTGCCGGCCTGAGGCCCACCTATATTGGCCATATCGGCAAAATTGCTTTTTATCAGCTCGTCGTACTCTTCAAATAGCGGCAGACGCCAGGCGCGGTCGCCGCTGCGAGTGCCACTGCTAAGCAGCTGCTCGGCGAGTTCATCGTCATTGGACAGCAGGCCAGCGGTAACCTTGCCCAGTGCGCCGATAACGGCACCGGTAAGGGTGGCTATATCGATCACGGTGTCGGGCTTAAAGCGTCCGGCATAGGTGAGGGCATCACAGAGAATCAAGCGACCCTCGGCATCGGTGTTCAAGACTTCAATGGTCTGGCCAGACATGCTGGTGACTACGTCGCCTGGCTTGGTGGCGTGGCCATTGGGCATATTTTCTGTGGCTGGGACTATGCCGACAACATTGATTGGCAGTTGGTTTTCGATCAAGGCATTAAATACACCGATCACAGAGGCGCCGCCGCACATGTCGTATTTCATCTCGTCCATGCCATTGCCAGGCTTGAGACTGATACCGCCGGAGTCAAAGGTCACGGCTTTGCCGACTAAGACAATCGGCTTAACTGAGGCTTTGGCGCCTTGGTATTTCATCACAATCATTTTTGCTGGCACATCGCTGCCTGCGGAAACCGAGAGCAGGGAACCCATCTTAAGCTTTTTCATATCCGCTTCTGTGAGCACACTGGTAGTGAACTTAGCTTGCCCTTTGGCCAGGGCCTTGGCCTGGGTTGCAAGATAGTCGGGAGTACAGATATTAGCGGGCAAGTTGCCCAGCTGGCGGGCGACATTCATGCCCTGGCCAACTGCAGAACCGTAGGCTAAGCCTTTTTTGGCGGCGCTGAGATCGGCTCTAGTGGGTGCCCAATAGGTTAGGGTCTTTAATTTTTTGGGTTTGGTTTTTGCGCTACCCTTGGGCGCTGCTGCGTACTGGTAGCTAGCTGTTTGAACGCTGCGTGCGACTATCGAGGCCTGCCATTCGCTATCATCGGCCAGCCCTTCACCCACCCATACCGCTTTGGCGCTGGGTGTTTTGAGCAGTGCCGCGGCACCGGCTTCGATGGCTTTTATCTGCTGCTGTGTCGTGTCTGCACCTGCAGTGCCGAGCAAGATAACGCGCTTGCCGACGGCACCGGGAATATGCATCACTAGAGTGGCACCGCTTTTACCGGAGAAGTCACCCGCCTTGATCAATGAGGAAATCGCGCCGTCCAAAGACTTATCTAGTGCTTCAGCACTGTCTTTTAGTTGTGGGCCGGTCGGGAGAATGAGAGAATCCGCTTTTATATTTAACAGCTGTGCGGCAGATGCAGTAAAATCCATGTTTGCTCCGTTTGGTAGTCGTTTTTTTTGAAAGATTTGAATCCGAATTAGACTGGAACGATAGCATAAATTTCGCTACAACACCCAAGGGCTATAAGCTTAACCTGTGATTATTTTCCGTTATCTGTGCCGCGAAATTCTATCTGCCACCACGGCGGTCTGCGTGATTCTGTTGCTGGTGTTGATGAGCGGCCGCTTTGTTAAATACCTCGCCAAAGCGGTTGCCGGGGATATGGATTCCAATTCTATCTTTGCCATGATCGGCTATCGCATCCCGAGCTTTCTCGAATTAACCCTGCCTCTGGCCTTTTTTCTCGCAGTGTTGCTCTCTTTTGGTCGGCTCTATGTGCAGAATGAGATGAGCGTATTAAAAGCCTGTGGTGTCTCAGAGCGACGCTTAATGGGCTACACACTGATTATTGCCGCGGTGTTTGCGGTAGCCACTGGCTGGCTGAGTCTGTCGATTTCCCCATCTGGCATGGCTAAGGCTGAGGCACTATTTGATGCTGAAAAATCCCGCAGTGAGCTGGATAAGTTGATGCCGAAAAAATTCTATTCGCTGTCTGGGGGCAAAAGGGTTACCTATGCCGAGGCGGTGACCGAGGATCGCGAGTTGGATGAGATCTTTTTGGCCATGACCGCCGGCAGTGATGAAAACTCTGATCGGCGCTTGATTTTGGTTTTGGCTGATAAGGGTCGGCAACAGCAGGCTGAGAACAGCAGCGACCGTTATTTGGTGATGGAGAGCGGCTACCGCATTGAGGGGGTGCCTGGGCAGAACGATTACCAGATTACCCGCTTTGAAGAATATGGCTCACGGCTTGAGAATACTCAGCCGGCGATTAAGAAGGCCAAGACCGATGCCGTGGCTACGGGTTTGTTATTGGGTTCAGATGATCCTGAGTTGCAGGCGACTTTGCAGTGGCGCCTATCTATTCCGTTGATGGTATTAGTGGTGACTATATTGGCGGTGCCTCTAAGTCGCACCAATAATCGTCAGGGTCGTTATGGCAAGCTATTGCCCGCGATTGTGCTCTACTTTACCTATTTGGTAGCACTGAATGCCATGCGTGGGGCACTGGAATCCGGTGCAATACCGATCTCGGTGACATTGCTGCCGGTACATGCAGTGTATCTGGCGATTGGTGTTTTTCTGCTCAGGTCCGGTGGCCCTAAAAAATCCAAGGTTGCGGCAACTACAGGCGAGGTGGCGGCATGATGCGACGTCTTTCTTGGCATGTGGGTACCACTGTCTTCGCCTCTATCGCTGTGACCTTGATGGTGTTGGTTGGGTTGGACTCGGTTGGCGCGATTATCGATCAGTCTGGGGATATCACCCGCAACTACTTTTTTACTGATGCGTTGATCTATGTGGTCACCCTGGTGCCCTCAAGGATTTATGAATATATTCCCTTCGCGTCACTGATTGGCTGTCTGGTTGGCCTCGGCTTGCTGGCTGGCAATAGTGAAGTCATCGTGATGCGGGCAGCCGGTGTTTCGCCATTGCGTATTGTTGGCTTTGTGCTTAAGCCGGTACTGATCTTTGTGATTTTAGGTATGACCATTGGTGAGTATTTTTCCCCTTATTTGGATCAGTTAGCAGAGGGTAAGCGCGAGTATTTGCGCAAAGGGGAGAGCGCTCAGGATTCATCCTCTGGACTCTGGAATCGCGAAGGCAATCAGTTTATGCATGCCAATGCGGTTTTTCCCGGCGGCGTTTTATATGGCGTAACACGCTATCAGTTCAATGATGACCGAGAGATTGAAGAGGCGAGCTTTGCCTCCAGAGCAACCTTTAATTCATCTGAGCGCTATTGGATCGAAGAGAATGTCTCGGTGACAAGGTTCTTGGGTGATCGTACAGAGAGAGACAAGCTGATTACCCGGCGCTGGGATTCGGAGTTGACGCCGAACGTGTTGATGTTAAATATTTTGCCGGCGGACTCCCTGTCGATTGAGAGTCTGTACAACTATATTGCCTTTCTTGAGTTGCAGAATATAGATACTGCCAGCTATGAAGTGGCGCTTTGGCGCAAAGTTTTACAGCCATTGATTATTGTTGGTCTAGTATTGCTGGGTATCTCCTTTGTCTTTGGTCCGCTGCGTGACTCGACTATGGGATTCCGGATTTTTATCGGTGTGGTGTTTGGTATTAGCTTTCGGATTTTTCAGGATATGCTTGGACCGTTGAGTGTAGTGTTTCAGTTCCCACCGCTGCTGGCGGTGTTGGTGCCGATTCTTTTCTGCGTGCTGGTGGGGTTGTTTTTGCTTAGGCGCAGTGGCTAGGGAGATCCTTCGACGTCGCTCAGGATGACAGTCTGTGGTGTGTAATTTAGGCGGTTCCCACTTTGTCGTCCCGACCGCCCCCATCCCGACCGCAGTGGAGGGACTTCAACCAGTCGGCTCCAGACTCCTCGACTCGGATCAGTATAAAAACTAGCGCAAAAATGCTGGCGATTTAGGCAGCGTGACAACATCTGCAGGTTCATGCTGAATAATCACCCGCGCACCAGAATCCCTCGCCAAAGCTTCAAATACTTCCATCGACTCTCTGGTCTGAGCCTCATTGCTATTAAATCTAGGGACTCTTTTGAGCTCTCGACTTTCACTGCGGTGATAGAGATCACCAGTAAGCAGAATCGGGCCACTCTCCACCAAATTAACCTGCAGTGCGCTGTGTCCCGGAGTATGTCCCGGCAGCTCTAGAATCATCACTGACCCATCACCAAAAACATCATGATTGCCACTGTGGATACTTTTATTGAGATCGGTAAAAGCCACATTCTGAGTCTTGTTAGCATCTGTGCTGAACATGTAATCAAACTCATCTTTATTCACCAGCCACTGACTGTCAGGAAAAAGAGCAGCCTGACCACTGTGATCAAAATGGCTATGAGAGAGGGATATAAACTCAATGTCTTGTGCACTCAGGCCAATATCCGCCAGTTGCTCGGTCAATGTTCTTTCGAGGCTTATGGTAAAAATATCTTGGCTCTGGGGGCCTGCGCCAGCGAGGCTATGAGGCAGGCCGAGATCCCACAATAGATCTCCCTGGGGATGACGGATTAGGTAGCAGGTATTGGTGAACTTGTCGATTTGCCCAGCGTAGTCGCCAGTGGATGAAAAGGCGTCTAGATCAGATATCTCTATTGAGCCACAGTCAAAGGTGTAGAGGCTTAAGGGAGCTGCAGTCGCGGGCTTATGGGGCAGGTCGGGTGACGGTGCGCTGATGGTTTGCTTTTCCGAACTACAGCCAGCTAGTAAAAGACTTGCTGCCATTAAGTACTTAATCATCCTGATTCTCCTCAATTTAAAAACATTAAATATTGGGTGTTAGCTTAGCACTCGCTTAACCGCTTTATTCCATCCTGCTACTTTGGTATCTCTGATTTCAATGGTCATCTCAGGGGCAAAGTGTTTATCCAATCGCCAGTTATCGGCAAAGCCCTGTTGATCCGGCCAGACGCCTGCCCGGGATCCGGCTAACCAAGCTGCACCCAGTGCGGTGGTCTCGGCAATCACCGGGCGATCTACTGGTGCCTGCAAAATATCGGCAAGGCGCTGCATGGTCCAGTTACTGGCGACCATGCCACCATCAACACGTAATACGGTCTCTGCATTCTGATCCCAATCCGCATACATAGCATTGAGCAGATCTAATGTTTGATAGCAGACTGATTCCAGCGCTGCTCGGGCAATTTCTGCTGGCCCTGTGCCGCGAGTTAAACCCAGTAGAGCCCCTCTGGCATCTGCGTCCCACCAGGGAGCACCCAGTCCAGTAAAGGCGGGGATCATATAGACGTCTTGATTGTCATCGGCCTGCTGAGCCAGTTCCCCTGACTGTTGGGCGCTGTCGATAATGCCGAGGCCGTCACGGAGCCATTGCACGGCGGCGCCGGCGATAAAAATTGAGCCTTCTAAGGCGTAGGTCACTTTGCCATCCAGTTGGTAGGCGATGGTGGTAAGTAATTTGTTGCTTGAGGCCACGGCGGTTGTACCTGTATTTAACAGTGCGAAACAACCTGTGCCATAGGTGGATTTCATCATGCCGGTATCGAAACAGGCTTGTCCCACTGTGGCGGCTTGTTGGTCGCCGGCAATGCCTAAAATGGGGATATTGCTGCCTAGCAGGCTGGTGCTGCCAAAGTCGGCGGCGCAGTCTTTTACTTCAGGTAGTAGTGAGGCTGGGATATTAAATAAGGTTAATAGCTCGTCGTCCCACTGGCCCTGGTGAATATTGTAGAGCATGGTTCTTGAGGCGTTGGTGGCATCGGTTGCGTGGCTCTTACCTTCCGTAAGGTTCCACAGCAGCCAGCTATCCATGGTGCCGAAGGCGAGTTCGCCGCGCTCGGCTCGCTCACGCGCGCCGTCAATGTTGTCCAGTAACCAGGCGATTTTGGTGGCGGAAAAGTAGGGGTCGAGTAAAAGGCCGGTTTTAGCGCTGACCATAGCTTCTAGACCCTGATCTTTAAGCTCGTTGCAGTACTCTGCGGTGCGGCGATCTTGCCAGACGATGGCATTGTAGATTGGCTCACCGGTGCTGCGATCCCAGAGTAATGTGGTTTCGCGCTGGTTGGTGATGCCGATGGCGGCGATCTGTTGGGGGTCCACTTTAGCGTCAATCAGTACCTGCTTGGCGGTGTCGATGGAGGTTTGCCAGATATCCATGGCACTGTGCTCAACCCACCCGGAGTCGGGAAAGTGTTGTTCAAACTCCTGCTGTGACTGGGCGACTATGGCGTAGTGCTGATCAAAGAGTATGGCTCTGGAGGAGGTGGTGCCTTGGTCCATTGCTAGAATCAATTTTTGCTCTGTGTCCATGGTCACGCCTTTTGTTGTTCGGTTATTTCGTTTTCGGTAGCACCACGACTTCAGTGGCGCTGTAAATATCATGAAGGCAAGCTTTGGCTGGTGGCATAAGACACCAGAGATAACCAATGCCGCCAAAGGCTAGGGATAGGCTAGCGAGCAGGCTGCGTTTAATGCATTGCTCGGGGGTGGCCAGTGAGCCGTCCGCCTGCTGCAATTTTAGGCGCCAGGATTTCATGCCCAGAGTCTGGCCCTGTTTGCGCCAACATATATAGTAGTAGCCGATTAAGGCTGCGATCATGCCGGCAAAACTGAGCCATTGCAGTAGTGCGCCGGGCTGCACATCTTCAACTTGCTGTGACCCGCTAAATAAAACTTTAATCATGGTGAGCAGAAATCCATAGGCGAGGATTATCGCGAACAGCAGGAAGGCATCGTAGATCAGTGCGGCGAGGCGCCGCCACAAATTGGCAGTGGGATAGGGCGCAGTTAAAGGTAGGGACATATATTATTGGTCACAGTGGTTAATCATCTCCGAATTCTGCCGAAAGCCAGTACAATGCGCAATCATTAGAAAAACTATCGGGAGATTGTAGTGGATTGGATTTACGGCATACATGCTGTTCAAACCATGCTCAAGTCAGCGCCAGGGCGCGTGCGCGAGCTGCATGTTCAACGGGGCCGTCAGGATGATCGTCTACAAAAAATTCACAAGTTGGCCGAGCAGCATGGTGTGACCTTGCAGTGGGCGACGGTGAAAAATCTCGATGACAAGGTTGAGGGTCGCCATCAGGGTGTTATTGCCCTCTGTGAAGAAGGGCAAACTTACGACGAAGCGTTTTTGCTTGAGATGATGGAGAAGCAGGGCGGCAAGGCGCTGTTTTTAGTTCTCGACGGCGTTACTGATCCACATAATCTCGGTGCCTGTCTGCGCTCAGCAGATGGTGCTGGGGTGCATGCTGTGATTGTGCCGAAGGATAACTCTGTGGGCCTGACCCCAGTGGTGCAGAAGGTGGCCTGTGGTGCTGCCGAATCTATGCCCCTGGTGATGGTGACTAACCTCACCCGTACGCTGGAGAAGTTGCAGCAGGCTGGTGCTTGGGTTGTGGGCGCTGCCGGTGAGGCTGATCAGTTTATCTATGATTTGGATCTCACTGGTCCTTTGGTGCTGGTTATGGGTGCTGAGGGTAAGGGTATTCGTCAGTTGACGCGCAAGCAGTGTGATTATCTGGCCAAGTTACCTATGGCAGGAGAGGTGAGTAGTTTAAATGTCTCTGTGGCAACTGGAGTCTGTCTGTTTGAAATCGTCCGTCAGCGGCGTGGCTAGTATTGCTTTGGAGGCCTCTCCCAATAGCCTTGTTGTCAAAAGTCAAAATATGTAGGCCGAGACAAAAACGCTCGGCTGCAATTTTCGGCTATGCTTAGTTTAGATAAAGCTTTGCGATAAAGTACTGAAAAAAACGGTCTGTAAAAATCGCGCAAAGTCTACAGACAGCCAAATTAATAAGGATAACCTGGCTAGGAATATGGCAGAGCGAAACCTTTATTCAATTCCCAATATTCTGAGCCTCACTCGGCTGGCTCTGGTGCCGGTGCTGATTGCGTTGGCCTACTTCGCCAAGCCGGAGGAATTTCTGACGGTTCTCGCCGTCTCTCTGCTCAGTGATGTCTTTGATGGCTATTTGGCGCGCAAGTTAAATCAGGTTTCGGAATTGGGTGCCAAGCTGGATAGCTGGGCCGATATGCTCACTTATGGCTGTATGATTATCGGTCTCTACTGGATCTGGCCGCAGATATTCGCCCAGCAGGTTTGGTTTTTAGTGGCAGCTACTCTCTCGTTTATGCTGCCGGTGCTGTATGCGTTTAACAAGTTTGGCGAGTATCCCAGCTATCACACTCTCGGTGCCAAGACGGCGGCGGTACTGATGGCTCCAGCGTTTTATCTGCTCACCTTGATGGATGCCGATCTGTTTTTCAATGCAGTAATTATCTTCCATATAGTGGTCGCTTTGGAGGAGATGGTGATCACCTCGGTTCTGACTCAGCCTCGGAGTAATGTGCGCTCGATTTTGAGTATTGTCGGCAGCTCAAAACTGGTTGAATAACTGCGTCAGGTATTTGTCTCTGCAAAATCTTCTACAGGCTACTCTTCATAGCCATCTATACGACTGAAAATGTCGGTTGCAACGGGCAGGTCAAGTCACTACAATGGCGCGGTTTTACAGCGTCTGGGCCTCTCGGCTCAGGCACTCCTTGTCTCACTGCAGCGACCTATAGGCGTTAGCGGGAGACTTTTAAATCCACGAGGAGATACAATGCGTCACTACGAAATCGTATTTCTGGTTCACCCGGACCAGAGCGAGCAAGTTTCCGGCATGATCGAGCGTTACACGGCTTCTATTGAAGCTGGTGAAGGCAAGGTCCATCGCATGGAAGACTGGGGTCGCCGTCAGTTGGCTTACCCAATCAATAAAATTCACAAAGCTCACTACATTCTTATGAATGTTGAATGTAGTCAGGAAGTTCTCGACGAGCTTAATTCTACTTTCCGTTATAACGATGCTGTTCTGCGCAGCTTAGTTGTCCGTCGCGATGAAGCGATTACAGCTGAGTCACCGATTATGAAAATCGAGAATGCTGATAAAGCAGACAAAGAAGCACGCGAGCGTCGCAACGCCGCTAAAGCTAAAGCTGATGAAGCTAAAGCCGCTGAAGATGCTGCCAAGGCTGCTGCTGAAGCTGCCAAAGTTGCTGAAGCACCAGCAGAAGAAGCTGTTGAAGCAGCTAAAAGCGAGGGAGAAGAATAATGGCTAAGTTTGTACGTCGTAGAAAGTTTTGTCGTTTCAGTGCCGAAGGCGCGCCTGAGATCGACTACAAAGATTTAGACACTTTGAAAGGCTATGTGTCAGAGAGCGGCAAGATTGTTCCTAGCCGTATCACTGGTACTAAGGCTCGCTATCAGCGTCAATTGGCAGAAGCTATTAAACGCGCTCGTTACATCGCGCTGCTGCCATACACCGATAGCCACAAGTAATATAGGTTTAGTCCTTTGCGAGCCCTAGCAGAATTAATTATGCGTGGGCGTGCTCTGGCCTGTGGCGTTGCGGTATTTGGTAGCTTGCTACCATTGATAAGCCCAGCGACTATCGGCCTGGTCACCCTTCGTAAAGATAGCTCAGAAGGTTTAATTGTTGCACTTTGGGCATTGTTGCCCTGGTTGGCACTTTACCTAACTGGCAGTATGAGCCCCTTGTTAACCCTGGCTCCCTCTGCGGCACTGGTAGTTATAGTGGTCGCAGCCAATGTTTTACGTACCACGGTCTCGTGGCAGTGGACATTGATCGGAGTTGGTCTCTGCAGTGCTGTAGCAGTTTCCATTGTTGGAATTGTTGCCAGTGCAGATATTGATCAGGTAGTGGCAGAGGTTGCCGAGCTGGTTGCACAGATTAGTGCACAGGCCGGTGTGTCGGAGGAGCTGAGTCTGGTTCCCGACAGAACATTTGTGCTCGGTTTGTTGGCATGGATGATCGCTCTTACTGTGGTCTGTGGCTTGTTAGTTGCTAGGTGGTGGCAGGCGCTGTTGTTTAATCCCGGCGGATTTCGCGAAGAATTCCACGGTTTTCGACTAGAGCGGCGTGTTGCGATTATCTTGTTTGCGATTGTTGTTGCTGGTGTGATGTTGCCCCGTGAGTACACACCTTGGATTGAATTGTTGTCGCTGCCGCTGTTAATTGCCGGCGTGGCGCTGGTTCATTCAAGTGTGAAAATCATGGGTTTTGGTGGGCACTGGCTTGGATTAATGTACTTCGGACTGTTCTTTATTGGTCCAACAGGTACTGTGTTGGTCGGCCTTGGATTGGTTGATAGCATATTGAATTTACGCTCTCGTCTTGCGGCGTTTAAAAACCGCGACTCCTGAGCCAAGTATGAAAAGAGGATAATAAGATGGAAGTCATTCTGTTAGAAAAGATCGGCAAGTTGGGCAATATTGGTGACAAGGCTAGTGTAAAGGCTGGTTTCGGTCGCAATTACCTGATCCCTCAGGGCAAGGCTGTTTTTGCTACAGCGTCAAACATTGCTGACTTCGAACTGCGTCGCGCAGATCTCGAAGCCGCTGCGGCGTCCAAGTTAGAGGCAGCTCAAACACGCGCTGCGGAACTGGCTGCAATCGGTTCAGTGACTATCACTGCGGTTGCTGGTGACGAAGGCAAGTTGTTTGGTTCAGTGGGCATTCGCGAGTTGGAAGATGCGCTTGCAGCTGCTGGCAGCGATATCAGCAAGAGCGAAATCAGCATGCCAGACGGTCCAATCCGTTTTGTTGGCGAGTTCAGCATTGAGTGTCAGCTGCATGTAGACGTTACTCAAAGCTTCACTGTTGTTGTTGAAGCTGAATAAATCCTAACTTAGTTCGGGAATTTATTGCAAAACGGCACTGCTTCTGAATAAGATGCAGTGCCGTTTTCGTATCGACTTTCGCGTAACCGTCGCGTAACCGTCGCGTAAAGTTGGCGTAAAAAAGAGCCTAATGACCAGATAAAACTATGAACGAAGCATTATTTGCAGAACCCGCAGCCACTCATCCACTGCCCCATTCGATTGAGGCGGAGCAGGCTGTACTCGGCGGTTTGATGCTAAAAAATGATGCTTTTGATGCTGCGGCGACAGTGTTATCTGACACGGATTTTTACAGCCAAGACCATCAGCTTATTTTTAATGCAATGGCGAGACTGGCGGAACAGGGCCAGCCCTTTGACCCCATCACCCTCAGTGAATCCCTGCAAAACAGCAATGAGTTAGCCAGTATTGGCGGCGCTGAGTACCTTGTGGATCTCGCCAGCAGCACGCCAAGCTCGGCCAATATTGCGGCTTATACTCAGATTGTTCTCGAACGTTCAATTGTTCGTCAGTTGATTGGCGCGGCCAGTGAGACAGTGCGCAAAGGCTACAATCCCCTGGGCTGGGATAGTGGACAGCTGCTCGCGGAGGCTGAGAGTCGGCTTCAGGAAATTATTGAAAACCGGCCTAAAAAGGGTGGTTTTAAGGAAGTTAATGCCTTGCTCAAAGAGGCGGTTGAACGCCTTGATGAGCTGTTTAAAAACGACGCCGATATCACCGGTATGGGCACCGGCTTCAAAGATCTCGATGACATGACCTCCGGCTGGCAGAAGTCCGACCTAGTGATTGTCGCCGGGCGACCGTCCATGGGTAAGACTGCCTTTGCCATGAATATGGTGGAGTATGCGACTCTAAACCAGGATCGTCCGGTACTGGTTTTCTCTCTTGAAATGCCAGCCAACCAGCTGATTATTCGACTGCTTTCGTCTATCGGCAAGATTGATCAGACGCGTATGCGTTCTGGCAATCTCACCGAAGATGATTGGCCGCGCCTTAGCAGCGCCGCCCAGCGTCTTAAAGATCGACCTCTATTTATCGACGATACCTCCGGTATCACCCCGCTGGGAATGCGCAACCAGATCAAGCAGTTCACGCGCGAGCGGGTCGAACAGCTGCGTCAGGAATGGCACCAGGAACATGGTGCGGATACGCCGGCGGATACAGAGGCACTCTATGCCCGAGCCCAGCCCGGTTTGATTATGGTGGATTACCTGCAGCTGATGAGTGGTAATAATCCGGCGGATGGTCGGGTGCAAGAGATCTCACAGATCTCTCGGGAATTGAAAAACCTAGCTCGAGAATATGAATGCCCAATGATTGCACTCTCCCAGCTGAGTCGTAATCTTGAACAGCGCCCCAACAAGCGTCCGATTAACTCGGATCTGAGAGAATCTGGTGCCATTGAGCAGGATGCCGACGTGATTGTATTTCTCTATCGCGATGAGGTTTATAACGAAGACAGCCCCGACAAGGGCAGTGCCGAGATCATTATTGGTAAGCAGCGAAATGGTCCCATTGGCACTTGCCGATTAGCCTTCCTCGGCAAGTACACGCGCTTTGAAAATCTAGCTGGCGACTACTTCAGCGAAAACTAATTTTCTACCGACAGGCTTCCACAGGGTAATCGATCATGAGAATCTTCCACACCGTTAGTGGTCTTCGAGACGCGTTGACTGTGCATCGCCGTGAAGGTTTGCGCATTGGCTTTGTGCCCACTATGGGCAACTTGCATCAGGGTCATCTGGCGTTGGTGAAGCAGGCCCGTGAAAGCTGCGATATAGTGGTCTGCTCGATCTTTGTGAACGCACTGCAGTTTGGCCTCAATGAGGATTGGGACAAGTATCCACGTACTTACCAGATGGATTGCGAAAAGCTTACAGAAGCCGGTTGCGACTACCTCTTTCATCCAGATGATACCGAGATGTACCCCAATGGCCTGGACACTCAGAGTCGGGTTATCTGCCCGACCATGACCGATGTGCTTTGCGGCGCTAGCCGTCCTGGCCACTTCGAGGGTGTCACCACTGTGGTCTCTAAGCTGTTTAACATAGTTCAGCCCGACGAGGCTATTTTTGGTATTAAAGACTACCAACAGTTAGCGGTTATTCGGCGCATGGTGGAAGATCTCTGCATGCCCGTGCAAATTACTGCGGCACCGATTTATCGGGAAGCTGACGGCTTGGCCATGAGTTCGCGAAATAGCTATATCACCGAGGAAGAGCGTCCCAAGGTGGTTGTTTTAAAAGATAGCTTGGAGTGGATTGCGCAGCAGGTTCGAGAGGGCGCACGTAACTTTCGCGAGTTAGAATCACTGGCTATTGAACGTATAGCCAGCACCGGTTTTAAGACTGATTATATAACAGTGAGCAATAGCAAGACCTTAGACCCTGCAGCGGAGGATGATCTGGAAATCACTATTCTGGGTGCTATCTTTACTGAGTCGGCACGACTGATCGATAATCTCAGCATTCGTCTAGACTAAAGACGCCACAAATATCGTTTAACAGGTTTTTTAACTGCATAAATTATTTAGGAGCAAATATATGTTGTCCACCTATCTAAAGGCCAAGTTGCATATGGGCTCTGTGACTCAAGCGGAGCTTTGGTATGACGGCTCCTGTGCCATAGATGCGGATCTACTGAAGCTTTCTGGGATGCAGGAATTTGAGCAGATCGATATTTACAATATTACCAATGGCGAACGTCTAACCACCTATGTGATTGTCGCCGAGGCCGGTTCCGGGATTATTTCTATGAACGGCGCTGCGGCGCGTAAGTTTCAGGTTGGCGATCGAATTATTATTGCCAGCTACGGCCAGTTCTCTGAGCAGGAGGCCGCTGAGCACAAACCTAAGTTGGTCTACCTGAATCAGGATAATACGGTTGAGCGCAGCGCCAATACTATTCCTGTGCAGTTGGCAGAGTAGACTTGAAAGTCAGCGCCCTGTTTGCGGGCGCTTTTAAGCACTCCAATTCAAAAGTCTAAATTTAGTTACTCTGCTTTAAATACTAACTTGCCCGCCAACCAGGTTTCCAATACCTGAGTCTTCCATAAATCCTCTTGGGCAATCTGGTAAATATCCTGGTCGAGCAGAATAAAGTCCGCCCACTTACCGGGGGTCAGTCCACCTAATCTATCTTCCTGATGAGCTGCCCAGGCGGCATCAATGCTAAAGCTGCGCATGGTCTCTTGTATGGTCATGGCCTCTTCGGCAATCCAGCCACCCTCAGGCTGATTCGCTTTGTTTTGTCTGGTGACGGCGGCATGAATACCATCGAATGGGGCGGCTAACTCAACTGGAAAATCGGACCCAGAAACCACGCGACTACCCTGGTCGAGAAAACTGCGCCAGGCATAGGCACCTTTTAACCGTTCGGCACCAATTCGATCCTCGGCCATATTCATATCGCTGGTGGCGTGAGTTGGCTGCATTGAGGGAATCACATCAAGGCTTTTAAAGCGTGGAATATCGCTTAGGGCGACTACCTGAGAGTGCTCAATGCGGTGGCGCAGATGGCGGCCACCCACAGTATTGTAGGCATGCTCAATCTCATCTAGAGCGATGCGATTGCCCTTGTCGCCGATAGCATGAATGGCTACCTGGAATTCTGCTTCAGTTGCGAGACTAAATAGCTTGCGCAGTTGCTCAGCGCTGGTCAGTAGCAGTCCGCTGTGATCGGGGCGATCCTGATAGGGTTCCAGCAGAGCGGCGCCATGGCTGCCTAGAGCGCCGTCAGTGTAAATTTTAATACTGCGGGCGCTGTACAAATCATTGTCGCCGAGGCTGTGACCAGCGGCGAGGATTTGCTCAAGCTCGGGATCGGTTGATGAGATCATGCCGTAGAGACGCACCTGCATGGCACCGCTGTCGGCCAGTTCGCGATAGAGAGCATGTTCTGTGGCGCTGACGCCTGCATCATGGGCAGAGGTAATGCCCAAACTGAGCAGATGCTTGCTCACAGCATCCAGCGCGACGGTAATCTCACTAGTGCTTGGGCTAGGGATCGCTTGATCGATAAGGTTCATGGCGTTGTCGATAAACAGGCCGGTTGGATTGCCCTCTGTATCCCGAAGAATTTCGCCGCCTGCGGGTGAGACGCTGTCGCTATTAATACCTGCGGCTTCCATGGCAGCACTGTTGGCCCAGCCGGCATGTCCATCGACTCGAGTCAGCCACACTGGGCGGTCGGTGATAAATTGATCCAGCTGGGCGGCAGTGGGAAATTGCTGGTCTGGCCACAATACCTGATTCCACCCACGACCTTTAATCCACTGCAGTTGAGGTTGTTGAGCGGCGTAGCCGGCGACTTTTTCAGCGACTTGCTGAGCGGATTCTTGGCCGCGGACATCAACACTTAATAAGGTGAAACCGAGACCAGAGATATGGCCATGGGCGTCAATAATCCCGGGAATTAGTGTTTTACCCTGGCCATCAACCTTGTCTGCCTTGGGGTAGTTTTCCGAGAGTTCCTCATCGCCAGTTGCGAGGACTTTACCGTCTCTGAATGCTATAGCAGTAAAACTAAATAGCTCACGCTGATTGTTAAAACTGTAGCCCTGAATATTGTCTATCAACATTGTGTTGGGCTGCTCAGAGTCAGAGCAACTGTTCAGCAGACCAATCATTAGTGCGCAGGCAAGGAATCGGCTTATAAGTCGACACGGCAATCGAGAAAGGGTGATCATCACTAAGCTCCATGAGATTTTTATTATTATTTTTGACCTCAGGTTAGCCACAGGTAAGCTAATCAGGGCATTGGTTGAATAGATAATCGCTCATCTGCGTTATTTGTGCGAGCTTTACGTCCTCTGCGAGATAAACATACTCGCCACTGTCGGGATCCAGCTGTCTTACGCGTCCGGCATTTTGCAGAGCCTGGAGTTTGTTGCGCGCTGTGGCACAGTCTTGCTGTTGAATCGCCAATTGTTGTTTGGATAGAGTGCTATTGATTTCTGGTCGCGGCTCTACAACCTCATTGTCAGTCTCTGCAGCCAGTAACTGCTGAGGTTTTCCCTGCCCTTCATGACTCTTAATTTTGATGATTGTGGCAGTCTTATTCCCGGGTGCCTGCTCGCTGTAATGGATGATGCCTTGATCATCTACCCACTTGTAGACCTGTTCCGCTGTGGCTAGGGAGAGTCCTAAGCTGCCTATACTTAGTATAATTAATAGCCTCAAAAATCGTTCCATTCTGGTTTCCTTGAGCTAGTACTCCTGTCCTGATCGCTTATAAGTTAGATATATAGTTTGAATTTGAGTGTAGATATAGCCTAGTGTGAATGGGCGAGCTGCTCAATTTTTCGTTGACTAATTATTGGAAACTGTTAAATTGACGGGGTTCTGCTCGTATTGATGCAGAAATTTGGACCCAGTACCAGGTTGGCGTTATCCATGCCGCTGGTCATCAACAGAGATGGTGCAGCTATTTATCAATAGCCTTGAGCCTGTTAACAGCCTTGAGTTGCTTAACAGCCACGAGCACCGATTGCAGTCTTAAGCACGTACCTGTGTGACTGAAGTTTTCCGCCTTCGCGGGATCTATCTTGATGCAACAGCCGCTCGCCACTGAGAACCGTCCTGACACTAAACAGTGACGAGGAATTATTGTGGAATTATTATCCGGCGGTGAAATTCTAATCCGCGCTTTAAAAGATGCAGGTATCAAGCACGTCTGGGGTTATCCCGGCGGTGCCGCGCTGCATATCTATGACGCTCTGTATCGACAGGAAGACGTCCATCATTTGTTAGTACGCCACGAGCAGGCTGCAGTGCACGCCGCCGACGGGTACTCGCGCTCCACTGGTGAAGTGGGAACAGCCCTGGTGACCTCTGGTCCTGGAGCGACTAACGCCATCACCGGTATTGCCACTGCCTACATGGATTCCATCCCCTTGGTTGTTATCTCCGGCCAGGTGCCGCTGACCAAAATTGGTCAGGATGCCTTCCAAGAGACCGATATGGTGGGTGTTTCTCGTCCGATTGTTAAGCACAGTTTTTTGGTCACTCGCGCTGAAGATATAGCCGAGACCATAGCCAAGGCCTATTACATTGCTACCACTGGTCGTCCCGGTCCAGTCGTTGTTGATATCCCTAAGGATGTCACTGACCCGAGCTATAAAGTGCCCTATGAATATCCTGCTGAGATTAAGATGCGTTCTTATCAGCCTACGGATAAGGGGCATCGCGGACAGATTCGTCGTGCTGTTAAGACCCTGATCGGCGCCAAGCGCCCAGTTCTTTACACTGGCGGCGGCGTGGTTCTGGATAATGCGTCGGAGCATTTGATTGCTCTGGCGAAAAAACTTAATTACCCGGTAACCAATACGCTGATGGGTCTGGGTGGCTATCCCGGCACTGACCCTCAGTATCTGGGTATGCTCGGTATGCACGGTACCTACGAAGCCAACACGGCTATGCACCATGCGGATGTGATTTTTGCTATAGGCGCGCGCTTTGATGATCGGGTAACCAATGATCTGGAAAAGTTCTGCCCCCATGCAACGGTTATCCATATAGATGTGGATCCCACGTCGGTATCGAAAAATATTGAAGCCCATATTCCCATAGTCGGCACCTGTAATTCGGTACTGCCGGAAATGCTGACACTGATTGAACAGTCTGAAACCACTCCCGATAGCGATGCGATCGCCGAATGGTGGCAGCAGATTGATCAGTGGCGTGCCGACAAAGGTATCTATACCGCCAGCCGTTACGAAGAGAGTTCGGGCAACTGCATCAAGCCGCAAGACGTGATCAAGATGCTCTACAAAGTCACCGAAGGTAAGGCGATTGTCACCTCCGATGTAGGCCAGCATCAGATGTTTGCCGCTCAGTACTATCTGTTCGACAAGCCGCGCACCTGGATTAACTCCGGTGGTCTCGGCACCATGGGCTTTGGGTTGCCGGCAGCCATGGGCTGTAAGCTGGCGTTCCCAGATTGCGATGTTGCCTGTGTTACTGGTGAGGGCAGTATCCAGATGAATATTCAGGAGCTCTCTACCTGCAGTCAGCACAATTTGCCGGTGAAGATTATTAATCTCAATAATGCGGCACTGGGCATGGTGCGTCAGTGGCAGGATATGAACTACAGCAGCCGCTACTCCGAGAGTGTCTATGAAGAGTCGCTGCCAGATTTTGTAAAGTTGGCTGAGGCCTACGGCCACGTGGGCATGAAGATTACCCATATTGATGAGCTCGAAGAGAAGATGCGTGAAGCCTTTGCCATGAAAGATCGTGTGGTGTTTATGGACATAGATGTAGATCGTTCTGAGCATGTTTACCCAATGCAAATGCCCGGTGGCTCTATGCGCGACCTGTGGCTAAACAAGACGGAGAGAACCTAATGAAACGGATAATCTCTATTTTGATGGAAAATGAGTCCGGTGCACTTTCGCGAGTAGTGGGTCTGTTTGCCCAGCGCGGTTACAACATTGACACACTGACTGTGGCGCCTACAGATGACGATACATTGTCACGTTTAACTCTGACTACTCAGGGTGACGATCATATGGCGGAACAGATTGTTAAGCAGCTGCACAAGTTGATCGATACGATTAAGGTCGTGGATTTGACTCAGGGCGCCCATATTGAACGCGAGCTGATGCTAGTTAAAATCAAAGCTACAGAAAGCGATATTCGTCGTGAACTAAAAAGCTGTGTGGAAATTTTCCGCGGTCATATTATTGATGTGACGCCGGTAACCTACACAGTGCAGCTTGCTGGCGACAGTGAAAAGCTCGATGCCTTTATTGAGGCGGTAAGCGAGATGGGTATTATGGAAGTGGTCAGAAGTGGCGTTTCCGGTATAGCCCGCGGTGATAAGTTTTTACGTGTTTAACCTTCACTGTGCTTGATGGTGTAAGACAATAATTAAAACGGCTCGCTGATCAGTGAGCCGTTTTAGTTTTCAGGCAGTAGAACTGTTTACTCGCAGAGCTAAACAAAACAGTAAAATAATAACGAAGTAGGCAAGGGGACAATATGTCAGTCGCTGAGAGTCAAACTAGAGTAGTGAGCCTAGACGGCGGTATTAACTTCCGTGATATCGGTGGTTATACCAATGCCCAGGGCCGCACCGTTAAGTGGCGCAAAATTATGCGCTGCGGACATCTTGCACGCCTTAGTGATGGCGATCTAGATACCCTTGAAGCCATAGGTGTCAGCAAAATTCATGACTTTCGTCGGACAGAGGAGCAGGAACAATCTCCCAGCTGTGCCGTGCGTGCCGAATTTATCGATGACTATCAGATTCATATTGGTGATATCTCACGCTTCTGGGAGTTTTTGTTTGGCGGTGAATTAACCGCAGACTCCTCCCATCAGCTGGTGGTTAATTCCTACCGCTCCTGCATAGATGCCGTGATTCCAGCCTTTAGCCGCTTTATGCGCCATATAGTGGATAACGCCGACAGCGCCTCGGTGTTTCACTGCTCTGCGGGCAAGGATCGCACTGGTATGGCAGCGGCATTGATTCTGTCGGCGCTGGATGTGCCACGCCAGACTATAGTCGATGACTATATGCTCACCATTGAACACTATGATTCCGATGCGTTGATTGAAATTGTCGAAGGTCACCTGCGTGCAGCTAAGGTAGAGGAGTGGGACCGCGACTGGCTGATTCCCTACTGCTCAGTGCATCAGGACAATATAGTCGCTTTTCTCGAGGCCATAGATGAGCAGTATGGCGATGTAAAAACCTATTTGACCAACGCTCTGGGTCTGTCCGATGCGGATCTGGCTAAAATGCAGAGCTGCTATTTGGAAGGTTAAAAGCCTATAATGCCAGCTGTTGAGTTCCGTACGTTATTGAGAGCAGTGATTCTATGATCAAAAAAGCCGATACCCCAGAGAATGTCGTTGAGCTCAAGACTCCCGTTGCGGACGATGTTCCAGCGCGTCGCAAAGGTATCTATCTGCTGCCTAATCTACTTACCACCGGCGCGCTGTTCGGTGGTTTTTATGCCGTCTTATCGGGCTTTAGTGGCAACTATGAATGGGCCGCCATGGCGATTTTCGCGGCGATGTTCTTTGATGGTCTAGATGGCCGCGTGGCGCGCATGACCAATACTCAGAGTGACTTTGGTGTGCAGTACGACAGCCTCTCAGATATGGTCTCCTTTGGTGTTGCTCCGGCCGTGGTTGCCTATGGTTGGGGTGTCAGTGATCTGGGGACAGTGGGCCTGGCTGCGGCCTTTGTCTATGCCTCCTGTGCCGCGTTGCGACTTGCCCGGTTTAATGTACAGGCGGAATCATCGGATAATAAAACCTTTACCGGACTGCCCAGTCCAGTGGCCGCCGCTTTGGTGGCAGGCTTTATCTGGTCAGCTTACGAGTTGGACTCATCGTTTTGGCTCTCTGTTACCGGCGCTCTGCTCACTGCAGTTGCCGGCCTGCTGATGGTGTCGAACCTCAAATACCCGAGTTTTAAAGAGATTGATCTGCGTGGCAAGGTGCCGTTTATGGTGATCCTGTCCGTGGTTATGGGCTTTGTGGTGATCACTATAGATCCGCCGCGGATTCTCTTTGCTATAGCTGCCGTGTTTAGTTTTTCAGCTCCGGTGATCTGGTTGTTAAGTAAGTTGGGTTACGCGGATAGCAAACCTGCAGATGGTGCTTAATTAGGCGTTGGCAGCAGAGTTAAAATCTGTTTGAATAGTACCATGAATATTCAATCAGTAAAAATCAATCGCAGCATCGGTCTTATGACCGCGGTCTCTGCTCGTGGACTACTTCTTCTCCTGCCCTGAGGGGCATCTATCGTAATACCTCATCAAAACTCCGTGCATTGGCCAAACTTTATTTAGTTCATAGGCATGCCAAAGTCATACTAAAGTCATGCTAGGCAAAAATGCAGTGAAATTCTGACCCCACAGCGGTCCGATCCGTTTTACAATGAGCCACTGAAATTCGTTAGCAGCAGATTGGCTGAAATTAGTTTAGCTAATTTAGCCAGAAAGCTTGGCTCCCTTTAGGAAGAGAAGACAGTATGAACAGCTCAGAGCAACCCAAAGAAAAATTAATCATTTTTGATACAACCTTGCGTGACGGTGAACAGAGCCCCGGCGCATCCATGACCAAAGATGAAAAAGTCCGTATCGCCAAAGCGCTGGAAAAAATGCGCGTCGATGTTATTGAAGCCGGTTTCGCAATTTCCAGTCAAGGGGATTTCGAAGCTATTCAAGCGATTGCCAACAGCGTTAGGGAAAGCCGAATCTGCAGCCTTTCCCGCGCAGTAGCCGGTGATATAGAACGTGCCGCGGAAGCGCTTAAAGGCGCTAATGCTGGCCGTATTCACACTTTTATTGCCACTTCGCCGATTCATATGAAACACAAACTGCAGATGGAGCCAGATCAGGTTCTCGAACAGGCGGTTGGCGCGGTAAAGATTGCTCGCAGTTTAATTGACGATGTGGAGTTCTCTCTCGAAGATGCCAGCCGCACTGAATTCGATTTTATGTGTCGCATCACCGAGGCGGTTATTAATGCCGGGGCACGGACAATCAATTTGCCGGATACCGTTGGCTACTCAGATCCCAGCGAATACGCTTCGATGATCAAGCGCCTAATGAACACTGTGCCCAATGCTGACAAAGCGATTTTCTCGGTGCACTGTCACAATGATCTGGGTCTGGCCGTGGCTAACAGCTTGGCAGCAATCCAGAGTGGAGCCCGTCAGGTTGAATGTACGATTAATGGTCTCGGCGAGCGCGCGGGCAATGCGGCGCTTGAAGAGTTGGTTATGGCTATTCGCACACGCCGAGATGTCTTTCCAGTGGAAACCAATATAGATGCGACCCATATAGTGCCCACCTCACGTCTGGTTTCAGGTATTACCGGTTTCCCGGTGCAGCCGAATAAAGCGATCGTTGGTGCCAATGCCTTTGCTCATGAATCGGGTATTCACCAGGACGGTATTTTGAAGTTCCGCGAAACCTACGAAATTATGCGTGCCGAAGATGTTGGCTGGAGCACCAACAAGTTGTCACTGGGTAAGTTATCCGGTCGCGCCGCGCTCTCTTCACGTCTTGACGAGTTAGGCATTAAGTTTGATAGCAGTGAAGAATTTAACCAGCTGTTTAAACGCTTTAAAGCTCTGGCCGATAAGAAGCGCGAAATTTTCGACGAAGATTTACAGGCGCTGGTTTCCGACGCACAGATGGGCACTGAGGAAGATGCTTTGACGCTGATCGACTTAGAGGTGCTGTCCAAGTCCGGTCAGGCACCGCAGTCAAAAATCGTTGTTTCCTATCAGGATAAACAGCACAGTGCCGACGCCTCTGGCGACGGTGCAGTAGACGCGATCTTTAACGCCATTGAAAAACTGGTCAGCAGTGGCAGCAAGTTACAGCTCTATTCGGTCAACGCAGTGACTGAGGGCACCGACTCTCAGGGTGGTGTCACAGTGCGACTGGAAAAGGATGGCCGCATTATCAATGGTCAGGGCGCCGATACCGATATTCTGGTGGCCAGTGCCAAGGCCTACTTAAATGCCTTAACACTGATGCGCAATCCCGGCCGCTTACATCCACAGATGGGCGGCATCTAATGCAGCCCAGCCAGCAAGCTTACTACTTACAGACTCTCGGCATAGTGCAATACGTGCCGAAAGAGTCTGTATTGTTAGTTGATGAAGCCCCTGCTGTAGCATTTAATGATCCCGCTCTAGATGCGGAAGAAGTCGCTGTCGATCGCAAAACCATCGACGTTGCGGCGCGCATGAATCTCAATTTTGATAAGCCGGCTGAGCCTAAAAAGGCACCTGCAATCGCTGCTCCTGTAAAGTCGACTGTTAGTGCCGCGCCAGAACCTAAGGCAGAGGCAGAACTGATCGAAGTAAAGTTCTCCCTGTGGCAGCCCAATGCCGAGGTCTTGGTTTGCAGCGCTGTTGAAGGGGCGCTGGCGGACGGTGATCAAATGCAACTGTTGACCAATATCCTCAATGCTGTGGGCTGCGCTATTCATCGCCTGCCGCAGATGGATCTGGTTGAATGGCCGCCCTATCCCAATGCCGATGGTGACGAAAATGAAGTGCGCGAGTTTCTTGCCACTCTAATTCAAGCACGACTTAAAGCCCGGCCGGTTAAATATATATTACTGCTCGGGGATGGCGCGGCCGACTGGCTGCTGAGCGCACAACAGCGCAGCGAACAATCGACTTTTGGCTCTCTGGCTTTGAGCCCTGAGACCACTGCACTGCTGGTGCCATCCCTGAGTAATATGATCGAGACGCCGCAGCTTAAAGGGACTACATGGCAGGTGTTGAAGTCGGTTTCTTTTGCCCCAGCCGCATCTTAGTTTTTCCGTTTAAATTTCTGTGACAGCTTACCCAGTAGATACTCACAAGATGCTGATTCGCCCAATGGGCGCAGAGGATATCGCGCAGGTCGCTGCCATCGAAGTGGAAGTAACAGCAGATCCCTGGACGTCTAAGCAGTTTCAACAGAGTCTCGAAGATCACCAGTGTCTGGTTATCTGTCGCCAGGATGCTGATTCTAGGGTGCCGATCGGTTATATGATTTTCACCACTGTGGTGGATCAGGCCGAGATACTTAATATCGCCATAGATCCTAACTATCAGGGCCATAGCTTCGGCTCGCAAATACTCAATTACGGTTTGCAATCACTGCCGGCTGTTATCCAGGAGGTATTGCTGGAAGTGAGAGTGAGTAATTTCCCAGCGATTAGCCTCTATTTCAGCTATGGCTTTATTGAGGTGGGGCGCAGGCGCGACTACTATAGAACCGAGTTTGGTCGCGAAGATGCTATATTGATGACTTTGCAGCGATCTGTGGTTGATGCAGGTAAGGTTGATGCAGGTAATGTTGAGAATTGAGAGAAAACCACTCAGGACAAACCGTTGAGGACAAACCGTTGAGGACAAACTGTTGAGGACAAGCTATGGAATTTGAACTGCTGTATTGGCACTGGCTGATATTGGGTATGGTATTAGTGGCTGGAGAGATATTTATTCCCAGTTTTACCATCTTCTGGTTTGGTCTGGGAGCCATAGTGGTGGGTCTGGTAATGACCCTGATCAAGCTGAGCTTTACCACCCAGATCCTGATCTGGACCATTTCCTCAGTGGCGTTTACGGTGCTCTGGTTTAAATACTTTAAGCCCAAGATGACCGACAGAACCACTGCTGGAATCAGCCGCGATGCGGCCATAGGTGAAGCGGGGCAGGTGATCAAAGCGCCCACTGAGCACAGCCGCGGTCAGGTGCGTTTCACCACGCCAGTGCTGGGTGATGATGAATGGGATTTTATCTGCGATGATCAGGTGGGTATTGGCGATAGGGTTTATATTAAAGAGATCGCTGGCAATACCTTGATCGTAGTAAAACTGCGTTAACAATTTATTTAGCTGTCAGCCTAGCTGGCTGCAGCATCACTCTATAAGGGAGTAAGCAGGATGGAAGGACCAATTGTAGTTGTAGGTATTTTATTGCTGGTATTGATTACCCTGTTAAAGGGCGTACGTCTGGTTCCTCAGGGTTCCAAGTGGGTGGTGCAGCGACTGGGTAAATACCATATGTCACTGAACCCGGGACTCAATATTATTGTTCCCTATATAGACAATGTGGCGTTTAAAGTAACTACCAAAGATATTGTTTTGGATATTCCCTCTCAGGAAGTGATTACGCTGGATAACGTAGTGATCGTCGCCAACGCTGTGGCCTATATCAATATAGTGTCGCCGGAAAAAGCGGTTTATGGGGTTGAAGACTACGAACTTGCTATTCGCACATTGGTGCAGACGTCGCTGCGCTCTATTGTCGGTGAAATGAAGCTCGACGATGCACTGTCGTCACGAGATCAGATTAAGGCCAAGCTCAAGACCTCAATCTCCGATGATATTGCCGATTGGGGTATTACCCTTAAGACCGTCGAAATTCAGGATATCAACCCCTCCGGAACTATGCAGGCCGCTATGGAAGAGCAGGCTGCCGCCGAGCGTCAGCGTCGCGCCACAGTGACCCGCGCCGAGGGCGATAAAAGCGCGGCTATTTTGACTGCTGATGGGCGTCTTGAAGCCTCCCGTCGGGATGCCGAAGCTCAGGTAGTACTGGCTGAAGCCACCAAAACCGCGCTGACCAAAGTCAGTGACGCGATTCAGGATAAAGAACTGCCGGCTATGTATCTGCTCGGCGAGAAGTATGTGGAATCTCTCCGTGAAATGGGCAAGTCACAAAATGCCAAGCTTGTGGTGCTGCCCGCGGATATTCCCGCGGCGGTGCGTGGCATTATGAATAACACTAAGTAATTAATCGGACAGACTGATACAGGTCAACCAAGTAATAGGCTTGGCGTTGTTAAGAGAATAATTTCAGTGAAGGAATCTCCTATGAAAAGAAATAGCTTGTTGTTACTAGGGTTAGCCCTTGTGGTTATTATCGCCAGTGGCTGTGCCAATGGCCAGCGCGGCTACGGCTCGCCCAAGGAGATTATTATTGATACTAAGGGAGTTGATCTCAACGCCTACTACGATGATCTTGGGGACTGTGAACAGTATGCGCGGAATGTTGATGTCAGCGCTGAAACCACCGAAGGTGCGGTGGCCGGGGCAGTGCTTGGAGGGGTTCTGGGTGCAGTGCTGGGTAATTCCGATAACGCTAAACGCAGTGCCGGCGCAGGTGCTGTAGTCGGCGGTGTTAAGGGTAACCAAAGTGCTCGCCACGAGCAAGAGCGTATAGTTCGGCGCTGTTTATCTGGCCGTGGTTACCGAGTGTTAAATTAAGCTCTTTGTCTTAAAGAAATCAATTCAAACTAGGCCGCTCAGCTCTTGACCGGCCTTTTTTGTAACTTGCGCTGCAGGGTTCTGCGGTGCATGCCCAGGGTTTTTGCGGTGGCGGAAATATTGCCATCATGATGACTTAAAACTTTTTGAATATGCTCCCATTCCAGTCGATTGACTGAGGGGGGTGAGTCCTCTAGGGGCACCTCTGTCGCATCTCCGGCCCGGACTTCAAAGGCGGCAATAATCTCCTCCATCCCAGCCGGCTTACACAGATAGTTAGTCGCACCTAACTTGATCGCTTCCACGGCGGTTGAAATACTGGAGTAGCCGGTGAGTATGACAATCTCAAGAGCGGATTGCTGTGCCAATAATTGCTGCAATATGGCAAGGCCAGACTCCTGTTCAAGCTTTAAGTCTAAAACCACTCGATCAATTTTTTCCTTTTTCAGTTGAGCAATGGCTTCATTGCCATTGCTCGCAGTAAAGGCCTGCTCACCACGACGCTGCAACACTCTGGCAAGCACGGCACTAAAGGCTGCATCATCATCGACTAATAGATAGTTCAAGAGATTGCAGCCGTGACTACAAGGGGCAGGCGAATTTGGGTGACTGTGCCGCCCTCAGGGGCATTTTGTAAACTTACAGAACCGCCAAAACGCGTCAGCGTGGCCTGAGATAAAAACAGCCCCAAACCAAGACCGTCGGCTTTGTCGGTGACAAAAGGCTGTCCTAAGGTTTCCAGTTTGGCAGCATCCAGGCCAGCGCCAAAATCGCGAATACGCATGGTTACTATCTCAGTATTCCAGCTAATCTCTATGTCGACCTGCTCACTGGCATCGGCAGCATTGTTTAATAAATTCAGAATTGACTGGGCAATGGTGGGATGAAATACCGCATTAACCGCGGGACTGTCGGTGAATTGAATATGGCTTTTTAATAGCGGTCGCATCAGCTGCCAGCGCGCCAACACATTGTCCAGGTAGAGTTGCACCGGCTGTGCTTCGAGCTGATTAGACTGAGATTCTTCAGCAGTGCTGAGCAGTTGTTTAAGGGTGGTTTTACACTGTTCGATCTGCTGGTTAAGCAGCATCACATCTGATTGGTTGTCTGTATCCAGCAACATCTCGTCAATTATTAGCTTCATGGTATTTAGTGGTGTGCCCAGTTCGTGGGCTGTGCCCGCGGCCAGAGTTCCCACCGCCAGAAGCTGTTCGTCTCGCAGTTGGGCATCGCGACGCATGGCAATTTCCTGCTCTTGCTGCTTTAGGGTCGAGGCCATAAGACTAATAAAGTAGATAATAATCGCAGCGCTGATGGCAAAGTTAGCCCACATACCTAGAATATGTAGACTGTTGCTCGCCGCGCCCTGATGGTGGCTCGGGGCAAGTGCGGCAATGGCCACATGGTATTTGAGCAACAGACTATAACCGAGCAGGGCTATCACCGCGATGGCAATGCTGTAACGTCGTGACAGGGTGATTGCGGCAATACTGATAGGTATCAGCAAGTAAGAGACAAAGGGATTGGATGCGCCGCCACTAAAAAACAGCAGTATTGAAAAGAACGCTATATCGGCGAGCAAGTGAACAAAAAATTCTCTATCCCCGATGGGCACAGCGCGGCGGCTACGGATCCAAATAGCGGCGGTCAGGGAGCCATAGACACTGAGTACAAAGGCTATTTCAGCCACTGGCAGACCAATTGGCTGGACGTAGGTGAAATAGATCAGGGCCAGTACCTGGCCGAGGAGGGCGACGCCGCGAATCAGGCTGAGAACATAGAGGTTCTCTCTGGTGGCGGCGTTGTTATTATTCGGCTGGGCTTTTTCCATAGGCGAAATGGTACTAGAAATTTATCGCCATTGAGAGATAAACCGCACGACCAAGACCAGGTATTGCTTCACCCAGGGCAATATCACTATCGCCGATGCGATTGCGGCCACTTAAATGGGCAGCATAAAACCGATCAAAGAGATTTTTCACCCCAGCGCGCATTTGAATATTCTCGCTGAGTGACCAGTTGGCACCTATATTGATTATGCCAAAGCCACTGGACTTGGCTTCATTGTTGTAGCTGGCAACATGCTTTTGGCGGGCATAGATCACTGATTCAAGCATTAGTTGAAGCGATCCTTGATCAGGCTGATAGCGCAGGCTAAAGCGCGCATTGGCTGGAGCTATGCGGTAGAGATCGTCGGCTATATCAGTGCGCTTGCCACGCACATAGCTGACCACGCCGTCCGCTGACCAATTGTGGTTAACACGATAGTTCCAATTGGCATCGGCGCCATAGATCTCGGCATCGGTGTTTTCATAGCTTAGAGCCGCTGCGCCGCTCATCATATTACTGACCATATTGGCCGGCATACTGGTACTGGCTACACCCTGAATATAATCATCAATCTGACGATAGAAAATCTGAGGGTAAATACTAAAGCGGTCAGTTTTTCTGCTCAGCCCAATACTGATTTCACTGGCGGTTTCATGCTTGAGCCATAGGTTGCCAACATAACTGCGTCCATCGGCTAGACCAGCTGTGATCGGCAACGGTAACCAGAGAAAGGTTTCCTGATAAGAGGGAGCGCGGTTTTTGATTCCCAAATCAATAGTCAGGGCAGTCTCTGGATCTAGACTGCGGTTAAACTTGAGTACTAGATCTGTGGTGTCGTAATTGAGATTGCGGTCAGCCTGATTAAACTGCATAGCGAGCATATTTGCCGCATCCCCCATCATTGCCATCATTCCGGAAGAGCTCACGTCGCCGCTATTCATGGTGATGCGATTCTGTCTTATGCCCGCTTGATAACCCCAGTCGCCAATATCCCCATTTAGCTCGGCAAAGAGACCGATAATATCTCGCTGAGTAGCGTTAAAGTTAAGCAGTTGAAACATTCCATTAGTGGGATTGGTGATGGTTGAGTCATAGCTGCTGAGGTTGCCATCGGTACCGACCTTTAATTCACCAAAGGGCAGTGGTAGCTGGGCATCTAGGCTCCAGGAGAGATTGTCTGCAGTAGCCAGATTGCTGCGGTAACCCATGGTCATAGCCGGTGCTGTGCGCAGGCTAAAGTTATCCATGGAATGTGTCACATTGGCCCATGCCAGCGATATATTGATTGCTGTGCTATCCACTTGAGTGCTCAGGGTCATACCGGCAAGATCGGTTTCAACTGATGCTATATCCATTGCCAGTGCCGGAGTGCCGCTGTTGCTGATATCCAGCTGGCCGGCAAAGACAGTGATCTCAGTGGCATCTGATTTCCAGCCATAGGCGAGATCAAAACGGTCTCGTTGATGCTGACTGCCGGCCACGGTTTTATTGTCCCCTGCCTCTACATTGTCACCCTCGTTATGGGCGCTAAGAAATGACAGCTTATGTTGATTGTTGGCAACCACCAGCTGGGTATCTGTGCTCGACTGACTGCCGTTATCGGTGAGTTGGGCGCTGACAAAGCCGCTGAGGCCAAACTCGGTTTCAGAACCAAAGGTGCTGCGGTTAAATTGCGCCACCATATGGCCACCTATGCTTTCTTGCGCCTGACTCACTGGTGTAATGCCGCGATAGACAGTCAGTTCCTGAAGCATGCCCGCAGGGGCATAGGCCAGTGGTGAATCCATTGCGTTGGGGCCGCCACTGAGAGTGGGTGCCTGATCCAGTTTTACTGATACTCGATCCCCATACATACCGCGATACTGGGCAATTCCAGTGATTACGCCATTGGTATTATTGTTGGCCCCGGGAATGCGCTTTAGTAGTTCGGCACTGTCTGGGCTATGCAGGGGATTACTGCGCGGAGAACCGCTAATCTGAGTCGCCAGTGGAAAAGCCTGAATAGTGATTTCTTCTATAGCATGGCCGTGGTCAGCAAATGCTGAAGTAGCAGATATGGCCATAGACAAGGCGGTGAAAGCAGAGACAGTTTTGACGCGCATAAACAGAACCAGAGGATGGTAAAACAAGACGCGAATTTTAGGTATTTGGCCACCCTGAAACAATGTGACAAATTGTCGCAGTTAAGGCTTTTTGTCCTGCCTGCGATCCGAGATTACAGTTGGGACAAAGCCAAAAAGCGAGTACCATGCGCGCTTGTCAATTTGCTTGTGAGCCGTCGCCATGGAACCACTATCTGAAGATCTTCAAGAAAACCTCGACCGCATGATTGTTGAGAGTTTAGAAACCGGTTGTGTCTGGGGGTTAAAGGACGCGGAGGACAACTGGGCGTTAGTTGGCTCAACCGATAGCGACACCATCGATGTTATTCCCTTTTGGTCAAATCGTGACTTTGCTCAGGCTCTGTGCAACGGCGACTGGGATGTCTACACGCCAGTTGCTATTGAAATGGAAGAGTTTCTCGACGACTGGTTGCCCGGCATGCACGCCGATGTGTTGATGGTGGGCGTCAACTGGACTGCAGATCTTGAAGGTCAGGAAATGGAGCCTTTGGATCTACTTGAAGAGTTCGAAGCCGAACTTGATTAAGAGCAGAAGAGTAAACCCGAATATGTTTTTACAGCAATTTTATTCCGCTGATGGACCTGTCCTCAGTATCAGTGCCGAACAGGGCAGCAGCTTTGCCAAAACCATCAGCAATGATTTCAATCCGATCCACGATATGGACAGCAAACGCTTCTGTGTTCCAGGGGATCTGCTGTTTGCATTGGTGTTGGAGCGTTATGGCCTGAGTCAGCAGATGCGCTTTGACTTCTCCGGCATGGTCTCAGCGGATACGCCATTGGTTATGCCTGAGTCTCCTGAGAATCAGTTTGAAATTGCCGATGCTCGTGGAAAGACCTACTTAAAAGTGTCCCGCAGTGGTGATCAGCTTCAGGATCTGGGGGTGCTGGAAAGCCTGATCAAAAACTATGTATTCTTTTCGGGACAGAATTTTCCGCATATTCTGGTGCCATTGATGGCTGAGAAAAATGTCATGATCAACCCTCAGCGTCCCCTGGTGATCTATGAATCTATGTCATTGCAGTTGCAAACTCTGGAGCTAAAGCAGCCCAGCGTTGAACTGGCCGGTACCAGCCTGGAAGTAGATGGCAAGCGTGGCAATGCAGAGTTTAAGTTTAATCTGATGGATAACGGCAAGATCGTTGGCAGCGGTGTGAAGACTTTAATTCTCAGTGGCCTGCGCGAGTATCAGCAGGAGGCCATAGATCTGATGGTGGCTACCTACTTAGACAATCAGGCCCGTCACTGCGAAACCTGATTGATTCTAATGGTCTGAGCCGGGCAGTTTAGGCCTCGGCTTTGCTTTTGCCTTTGGCTGAGGCTTGGGCAACAACTTTTCCCTTCAGCATATCCTTTAAGAAACGACCTGTGTGCGAGGCTCTAATGGTCGCCACAGTCTCCGGTGTTCCCTCAGCAATAATCATCCCGCCGCCAGAACCCCCTTCAGGGCCGAGATCGACAATCCAGTCTGCGGTCTTGATGACATCCAGATTATGCTCAATTACCACCATGGTATTGCCTTGGTCGCGCAGTCTATGGAGTACCGCCAGCAACTGTTCAATATCGTGGAAGTGCAAGCCAGTGGTGGGCTCATCGAGAATATAGAGTGTCTTGCCGGTGTCGCGCTTGGAGAGTTCTTTCGACAGCTTGATACGCTGTGCTTCACCACCGGATAAGGTGGTCGCCGACTGACCCAGCTTAATATAAGAGAGACCCACATCCATCAGTGTTTGCAGCTTGCGGGCAATTGCGGGAATCGGATCGAAAAATACGCGGGCATCCTCAACGGTCATATCCAATACCTGATGAATATTTTTGCCTTTAAAGTGAATGTCCAGAGTCTCGCGGTTATAGCGCTTGCTCTTGCACACATCGCAGGGCACATAAATATCCGGCAAAAAATGCATTTCCACCTTGGTTACGCCATCACCTTGGCAGGCTTCGCAGCGACCGCCTTTGACGTTGAAGCTAAAGCGCCCGGGATTATAGCCCCGTGAACGGGCTTCCTGAGTGGCGGCAAACAGCTCGCGAATCGGCGTGAAAATGCCGGTATAAGTCGCTGGGTTTGAGCGCGGTGTGCGACCAATGGGGCTCTGGTCAATGTCAATACACTTATCTAGATGATTGAGTCCGGTAATTGTATCGTGGGCCGCGGACTTTAAGGTCGTTGCCTTGTTGAGTGCCACAGCTGCAGCCGGATATAAGGTGCCATTGATCAGGGTCGATTTACCTGAGCCTGAGACACCGGTAATACAGGTAAATAAACCAATCGGAATTTGCAGGTCGACATTCTGTAAGTTGTTGCCACAGGCGCCAGTGACATCAATAAACTTGCCCTTGGGCTGGTTGCGTTTGCTGGGTATTTTTATCCCGCGCACGCCGGACATAAACTGGCCGGTGATCGAGTTGGGGTTGTCGTGAATCTGTTGCGCTGTACCCTCCGCAACCACCTCACCACCGTGAACGCCGGCACCAGGGCCAATATCGATAATATAGTCAGCGGCGGCAATAGCCTCTTCATCGTGTTCCACAACAATAACTGTATTGCCCAGATCCCGCAGACGAACCAAGGTTTTTAATAGCCGCTCGTTATCTCGCTGGTGCAAACCAATTGAAGGTTCATCGAGGATATACATAACCCCCACTAGGCCAGCGCCAATTTGACTGGCGAGACGGATGCGCTGAGCTTCGCCACCGGAGAGTGTATCGGCACTGCGGTTTAAGGATAAATAGTTAAGCCCAACATCCACCAGAAAACGGAAACGCTGGCGAATCTCTTTAATGATTTTTTCGGCGATCTCGCCTTGACGACCTTCCAGTTCAATATTGTCGAAGTAATCGCAGCAGTCCCCCACAGGCATACTGACAATATCTTCGATGCGGCGATTGTCGATAAACACATGGCGCGCCGATTTACGCAGTCGTGTGCCGTCGCACTCTGGGCAGTGGCTGCTGGTCATATACTTGCCCAGCTCTTCCCGTACAGAGCCAGACTCAGTTTCCCGGTAGCGGCGCTCCATATTATTGATCACGCCTTCAAAGGTATGCTCGCGACGGAACATGGTGCCGCGATCATTGACATAGCTAAAGGTGATTTCTTCCTTGCCGCTGCCATAGAGAATTTTCTTGCGATGATCTTCGCTCAATGCTTCCCAGGGTGAATCTATATCGAAATCGTAATGGGCCGCCAGGGAGGTGAGCATATTGTAGTAGTAGAGTGTGCGACGATCCCAGCCGCGAATGGCACCCTCGGAGATCGAGGCTTCAGGGTGATGGACCACGCGCTCTACATCGAAAAACTGATGCACGCCCAAGCCATCGCAGGTAGGGCAGGCACCGACCGGATTGTTAAAGGAGAACAATCGTGGCTCTAGTTCATTGAGGCTGTAGTTACACACTGAACAGGCGAACTTGGCCGAGAACATCTGGTCTGGCTCTTCGCTGTCCATAAAACTAATACCCGCCAGACCCTCTGCTAGGGTGAGGGCGGTTTCAAAGGATTCCGCTAGACGTATGCCTATATCGGCTTTTACTTTAAAGCGATCGACTACCACTTCTATATCGTGCTTTTGTTTTTTATTCAGTGCTGGCGCTTCATCTAAGTCGCAGACCACGCCATCGATGCGGGCGCGAATAAAGCCCTGGCGCCGGAGGCTGTCAAACAGATGCAAGTGCTCGCCTTTGCGCCCTTTGATGATCGGCGCCAGGAGCATAAGCTTGGTATTCTCTGGCATAGCCAAGACCTGATCCACCATCTGGCTGACAGTCTGCGCTTTTAACGCCTGGTTGTGCTCTGGGCAGCGAGGCTCTCCGGCACGGGCAAACAGCAGGCGCAGATAATCGTAAATCTCGGTAATAGTACCAACCGTCGAACGGGGATTGTGGGAGGTAGACTTTTGCTCAATGGAGATTGCTGGGGAGAGTCCCTCAATATGATCCACATCGGGCTTTTCCATCATCGACAGAAATTGCCGAGCATAGGTGGAGAGCGATTCTACATAACGCCGCTGACCCTCGGCATAGAGGGTGTCAAACGCCAGAGATGATTTTCCCGACCCAGATAGGCCCGTAATCACGACTAATTTGTCCCGTGGAATATCAAGATCAATATTTTTCAGATTGTGTGTTCGGGCGCCGCGTACCTGGATGGTATTCATTGAGAGTTCTTTTGGTTATGTTAAACGATCGATTATAGGGTGCTGTTGGTGCACTGGGCAAAGTGATTCTGACAATTCATCAAAGTATTACGAATAGTCCGCCGCGACAGACTGCAATGGAGGGAAAATAGTTATGGGGAGTAGAGTAAAGATTGAACGCTAAATTTTTATATTAGACCGTGCACTGTTGCGCCGCGCTGTTAAAATACTCAGCTAATTTACTGCCTTGATACTGACTTGAACAATTCCCCTTCATTTTCCTCTCTAGAGAAGCGCGCGGTCATCTCGCTGGCTAGCCTTTATGGCTTTAGAATGCTCGGCCTATTTATGGTGCTGCCGATACTGGCTCTCTATATGGATAACTACCCGGGGTTCAGCCCTTTGTTGCTGGGTCTATGTCTTGGGATATATGGACTCACTCAGGCAGCACTGCAAATCCCACTGGGACTACTGTCTGACAAGATTGGCCGGCGGCCGGTGATTATTGGCGGCCTGTTAGTGTTTGTACTCGGCAGTTTGGTGGCGGCATGGGCAGAGACCAGCACCGGTTTAATTGTCGGTCGTGCTATTCAGGGTGCTGGTGCAATCGCTAGTACGCTTATGGCGCTGGTCAGTGATCTTACCAGTGAGGAAAATCGCACCAAGGCGATGGCCACCATAGGTGCCAGTATCGGTATGTCCTTTATGTTGGCGATGATTGTTGGCCCACTTATCGCCACGGCACTAGGATTGCCTGGAGTGTTCTGGGTCACTGCCCTGCTGGGTGGTCTGGGCATAATTATTTTTATGCGCTGGGTGCCGAGAGCGGTCACTGTGCAGCGCAATCGTGAGACCCATACAGATCTGCGACAGATCCGCGGTCTCTTAAAAGACCGCAATCTGCTGCGTCTCAACTTTGGTATTTTCGCACTGCACTTAATTTTGATGGCGGCCTTTGTGGTGATTCCCGTGCTGCTCTCGGAAGAACTCGGCATAGTCGCGGCGGATCTCTGGTGGATCTATCTGCTATTGCTCGGCGGTGGCTTTGTGGCCATGTTGCCAGTGATGATTGCCGGTGAGAAATTACAGCGTCAAAAAATAAGTTTTACCGCGGCGGTTGCCTGCGTGACCCTAGCCCTGTTGCTGCTAGCACTCTTTAGGAGTCCATTGTTGACACCGATTATGTTGCTGCTGTTTTTTGCTGCGTTTAATCTACTCGAAGCGTCGCTGCCTTCATGGTTGAGTAAAGTCTGTCCGGCGGGGCAGAAGGGTACAGCGATGGGGATTTATTCCACCAGCCAATTTTTCGGTGCCTTTGTCGGCGGTGTGCTCGGTGGTTGGAGTGTGCAGCACTTGGGGGTCGACAGTTTGTTCCTATTGCTGGCGCTCATTAGCCTTGTCTGGTTGCTGTTAGCGCTGGGTTTAGATGCGCCCCGATCGCTGCAGACTGTGGTTCTCAATAGTGGCGCTATGGATCATGAGGATTTTGCGAAATTAATCTTAAATGTTCCCGGCGTAGAGGATATACTCGTCGTTCGTGGGGAACAGTTGGCTTATGCCAAAGTGGACAAGAAGACCGTGGATATGGCCGGTCTAAAGCCTTACTTTAATTGATAACGAACAGGGGAAGAAAATGGCGCGCGGAATTAACAAAGTAATAATAGTCGGTAACTGTGGTCAAGATCCGGAGACGCGCTATTTGCCCTCAGGCGGCGCTGTCACCAATGTGAGTCTGGCGACATCGGAGTCCTGGAAGGACAAGAATACTGGCGAGCAGCAAGAGCGCACTGAATGGCACAAGGTAGTATTTTTTAATCGTCTCGGTGAGATTGCCGGCGAGTATTTAAAGAAAGGTTCCAAGGTCTATATTGAAGGTTCGCTGCGCACGCGCAAGTGGCAGGGGCAAGATGGTTCAGATCGTTACACTACAGAGATTGTGGCTAGCGAAATGCAGATGCTCGACAGTCGCGGTGGTCAAGAAGGCGGCGGAGGCGGTGGATATCAGCAGAATCGTCCACAGCAGAATCAAGGTCAACAAAATCAAGGCCAGCAAAACCAGGGCCAACAGCAGCAGAATCAGGCGCCTAAGCAGCAAGCCCCTCAGGGCATGGACAGCTTTGACGACGATATTCCGTTCTAGAGCCTGTTGGCTGTTAACCAATAGTATTTAAGATTCTTTTAGATTTCCTTAGCTCTAGTGGTTAGTCGCTAGAGTTAAAATTTACTTTTACGAGGTTGTTATGACGATTCAAGTTGGCGATAAAATTCCTGATGGCATGTTCACTGTAATGGGCGCAGATGGTCCTACTGGTGTTAGCACTGCTGATATTTTCTCGGGTAAAAAAGTGGTTCTGTTTGCTGTTCCCGGTGCGTTTACACCGACCTGCTCTGCAGCACACCTGCCGGGTTTTGTGGTTCATGTTGACGATATTAAAGCCAAGGGCGTTGATACAGTAGCCTGTATGTCAGTGAACGATGTTTTTGTAATGGACGCTTGGGGCAAGTCTGCCAATGCTGAACATCTGATGATGTTGGCCGATGGCAATGCCACTTTTACTGAAGCTCTGGGTCTGGTTTTAGACGGCAGTGCTTTTGGTATGGGCACCCGCAGTCAGCGTTTCGCTATGATCGTCGATGACGGTGTAGTGAGCTTGCTGAATGTTGATGCTGGCGCGCTGGAAGCTTCAAGTGCAGAGGCGATCTTAGCGGCGTTGTAATCTGTCGCGAGATCCGAGGAAAGGGGAGCTACTTAGGTGGTTCCCTTTTTTTGTGTCTGGTGACTTTGTTGTGGTGCGTCCGCATCTGCTCTTGGGATTTCACTTACCCAAAATCATGGCCTGCGGCTTCCCTCGAATCAAAATGCCATTACGGGTCGCGCCGATAGGCATCCCTGCCTGACGTCGCTCAATTGCACATCCCTGTGCAATTGACCCTATGTCATTTGAATTTTTCGGCGTGATTTAAGGTAAGTGAAATCCCAAGAGCAGATACTCGAAGAAGTTGTGTGGGGGAAGCTAATAGAAATCTGAATTCAGTAGGCACAAAAAAGGCGGCCAAAGCCGCCTTTTTCAAACCCTGACGAAACTCAGCCAGTGTAGCGTTCCATAATCAGCGTGGCGTTGGTGCCGCCAAAACCGAAGCTGTTGGACATAATGCAATTCAACTTCTTCTCTTTGGTTTCCAGTAAGATCGGCAGGCCAGCAGCATTTTCATCAAGCTCATCAATATGGGCAGAGCCAGCAACAAAGTCATTTTGCATCATCAGCATGCAGTAAATCGCTTCATGCACGCCAGCAGCACCTAGGCTGTGACCAGAGAGTGATTTAGTTGAGCTGATATCAGGACAGTTCTCAGGGAAGGTATTGCGAATCGCACCCAGTTCAGCCACATCACCTACTGGCGTACTGGTGCCGTGAGTATTGATATAGTCGATTGGACCTTTGGCAGTTTCCATAGCCATCTTCATGCAGCGCTCAGCACCTTCACCTGAAGGGGAGACCATATCTGCGCCATCAGAGGTGGCACCGTAACCGGTCACTTCACAGATAATATTCGCACCGCGAGCCAGAGCGTGCTCCAACTCTTCCACGACCACGGTCCCAGCACCCAGACCTGGGGCAAAGCCATCGCGCTGTGAGTCATAGGCGCGAGAGGCAATCTCTGGAGTGTCATTGTATTTGCTGGTCAACGCGCCCATGGCATCAAACATACCGGCCATAGACCAGTGCATATCTTCTGAACCACCGGCTAGCAGTACATCCTGCTTGCCCAGTTGAATCAACTCGACGGCGTGGCCAATACAGTGAGCGCTGGTGGCACAGGCCGAGGCGATTGAGTAGTTAACCCCTTTAATTTTAAACGGTGTGGCAACGCAGGCGGAGACAGTGCTGGCCATAATCTGGGTGACTCGATAGGGACCGGCACGCTTGATGCCGCGCTCCCGCATCACGTCTATAGATTCGGTAAACATTTCACCGGAGACGCCGCCTGAGCCCATTACTAGGCCGGTGCGGTGGTTGGATACCATCTCAGGTGTGAGGCCAGCATCGGCGATTGCACGATCTGTGGCAATATAGGCATAGGACGCCGAGGGGCCCATAAAGCGCAAGATTTTGCGATCAATATGGTCTTTGGGGTCTATGTCTAACACCGCGCCAACATTGCAGCGCAGACCCATTTCGGCGAAGTCTTCGCGGCGACGAATACCAGAGATCCCTTCTTTTAATGAATGAGCGACACTCTCTTTATCATTGCCCAGGCATGAAACAATACCAAGTCCCGTAATTACTGCACGTTTCATCTGTGGTCCTCTTAAATTGGATATTTAGTGTGTTATTTTATGGCGTAGCGAACCGCTGCGATTCGGACTATTCGAATTAAAAGTTATCAGTGCTCTCGAAGAGGCCGACTTTTAAGTCTTTAGCGGAGTAGATTTCACGTCCATCCACTTCAACTGAACCGTTGGCTATACCCATGACCAGTTTGCGCTGAATAAGGCGGGTGAGCTCTAGTTTGTAGGTGACTTTCTTGGCGGTAGGCAATACCTGACCAAAAAATTTCACTTCTCCAGCACCCAGAGCGCGACCGCGGCCGCTGTTGCCGTTCCAAACCAAAAAGAAACCAACTAGCTGCCAGAGTGCATCGAGACCGAGACAGCCAGGCATAACAGGGTCGCCTTCGAAATGGCAGCCGAAGAACCAGAGGTCAGGATTAATATCGAGTTCGGCAATAATTTGACCTTTGCCGGCTGCGCCACCGGTGTTGTTGATTTCAACAATGCGGTCGGCCATAAGCATATTGGGGGCTGGGAGACGGGCATTGCCAGGGCCAAATAGTTCGCCACGAGAGCAGGCGAGGATTTCTTCACGGTTGTAAGACGACTGGGGCTGAAAAGACATAGATTCCTTCGCTGTAGAGTCAGAAGCCGTGCATCGTACCCAGTTATGGCTGTAGCGGCAACTTTTAGAGCCTGTTAGTCCTATAAATAGGGCAAAGTGGGCAGGCTTTTTGGTCACCAAAATTATTTTCGGTTGACAGCTTAGCGCTAGCTCCCTAGCATGCTGCGTGTCTTATCACCTCGATCTTTGGGCTTCCATGCTGTCATTCCACAAAGCTGTTGAAAGCGACTTCTCAGCGGTCAACGAACTGGTAATTGCCAATCTCCACTCCGACGTCGGATTGGTGGAGAATATCGGCCACTATATTGTCGGCTCCGGTGGTAAACGCCTGCGTCCAGTGGTTGTGCTGTTGAGTGCCCTGGCCAATGGGTATAAGGGTAAGCAGCATCTAACCATGGCAGCTGTGATTGAGTTTATTCACACTGCGACTCTGCTCCACGATGATGTAGTGGATGTCTCGGCCCTGCGTCGCGGCCGTGAGACGGCCAACAACCAGTGGGGCAACGCGCCCAGTGTGCTGGTCGGCGATTTTATCTATTCCCGCGCTTTTCAATTGCTTGTCTCTGTCGGTGATATGCCGATCATGGGGGTTATTGCCGATGCCACCAATGTTATCGCCGAAGGTGAAGTTCAGCAGATGGGCAACGCCGGCAACTCGGCAATCGATGAGCCTACCTACTACGAAGTGATTTACCGCAAGACCGCTAAGTTGTTTGAAGCCGCTGCCCGCATTGGTGCCATGTTAGCCGCTAAAGAAAGTGGTTCTGTCAATACTCACAACAGCGATGCTGATGCAATGGCTGCCTATGGTAAGCATCTTGGTCTCGCCTTTCAGATTGCCGATGATGTCCTCGATTATCAGGGTGATAGCGAGGCGACGGGCAAAAATGTTGGTGACGACCTAGCTGAAGGCAAAATGACTCTGCCGTTAATTCATGCGCGAGATCATCTTGAGGAAGAGCAGAAGCAGCTAATTTGCTCGGCGATTGAGAGTAAGAGTTCAGAGCATTTTGAGGAAATTCTTGCGGCGGTTCGCCAGTCTTCAAGTCTTGATTACGCTGTTATACAAGCTCAGGAACAGGCCGAGCTGGCCAAGCAATCTCTGCTTCAGTTGCCTGAAAGCGAGTTCAAAGTGGTGTTGTCCGATCTAGCTGATTTCGCCGTTTCTCGAATTTCTTAAATGCCGTTTGGATACCATCAGGCGACGGCCTGTTCTCCATCTGGACTATGTTGCTCCGGAGTTATTTCGTTATGATAAACGGGATATAGCTTTCCCCAATAATGGTAATACAGATAAAAACAGGCGGTGATTTTTGCTACTATGTCCGCTCTTTAAGTAGTCAAACCTAAGTAGTCAAACCTAAGTAGTCAAACCTAAGTAGTCAAACCTAAGTAGTCAAACCTTTCTACAACAAGGAGAATTGAGTGATCATCGGAATTCCAGCGGAAATTAAAACCGCAGAAAAACGAGTCGCCATGTCCCCTGCCAATGTCCAGTCACTGACTGACAAAGGCGTCAAGGTGCTTTTTCAAACAAACGCAGGAGATGCTGCAGGTTATCCAGACGGACTCTATTCAGAGGCTGGAGCAACCATCAGTGCAGATCGTGCAGAGATATTTGCCCAGGCCGATATTATTTTGCAGGTTCAATCCTTTGGCTCTAACAATGAGAACAGTGAAGCTGATCTAGCTAGTCTGCGCAGCGGACAGTTGGTTATTGGCATGATGGACCCACTGGCCTCACCCGAAGCTGCGCAGGCCGTGGCAGAAAAAGGCGCGACAGCCATTGCCCTGGAATTGGTACCGCGCATCAGTCGCGCTCAGAGTATGGATGTACTTTCATCCATGGCCACATTGGCCGGCTACAAAGCCGTGTTGATGGGAGCCTCTGCCGCCCCGCGAATATTTCCCATGTTGATGACCGCTGCGGGCACTTTGCAGCCAGCGCGAGTGTTGATTATGGGTGTAGGTGTTGCCGGTCTTCAGGCCTGCGCCACCGCCAAACGACTAGGCGCTGTGGTTGAAGCCTACGATGTGCGTCCCGCAGCTCGGGAGCAGATTATTTCAGTTGGTGCCAAGCCGGTTGAGTTGGATCTGGATACAGGTGAATCCGAGGGTGCTGGTGGTTATGCCAAAGCCCAGGGCGAAGACTTTCTCAAGCGTCAGCGTGAACTGATGACTGCAGTGGTTGCCGAGCAAGATATTATTATCACCACAGCGGCCATCCCCGGTGCTAAATCACCGATTCTGGTGACTGAGGATATGGTGAAAGCCATGAAGCCTGGTTCCGTAATTGTTGACCTGGCGGCAGAGCGCGGCGGTAATTGCGATCTTACCGAGCAGGGCAAAACCGTTGTTGCCCATGGCGTCACTATTCTGGGTCCTGAGAACGTACCATCCGAGTTGGCTTATCACGCCAGTCAGATGTACGGCAAAAACATGCAGACATTACTCGAGTTAATTCTCGATGAAGAGGGCAACCTCAATCTCGATTTTAATGATGAAATTGTTGCAGGTACTGTTGTTGCTCATCAGGGCGAGATTCCACATCCGCATATGCGCAAGCTGCTGGGACTGCCAGAACTCAATGCACCAGAACAAGAAAAGCAAGGGGAGTAAAAACAATGGATATTTTAATTCTTTTATTGGCGCTGTTTGTGCTGTCGCTATTTCTAGGTGTCGAGCTAATTACCAAAGTACCGCCGACGCTGCACACGCCATTGATGTCCGGAACCAATGCGGTTTCAGGGATAACCCTAGTGGGCGCTCTGTTGGCCGCGGGCAATGACGGTTCACTGATGATGGTGAATATTCTTGGCTTTATCGCTGTGACTCTGGCGACCATCAATGTTGTCGGTGGTTACCTTGTGACTAATCGCATGCTTGCCATGTTTAAGAGGAAGTAAGCGATGAATGAGAATATTGTAAATTTTATCTATCTGATAGCTGGTGTGCTGTTTATTCTCGGCATTAAAGGACTGACTAAACCGAAAACTGCAGTGCGTGGCAATATGCTCTCGGCACTGGGTATGTTGATTGCGGTGGTGGTTACACTACTCAATATGAATACTGTCGACTACACCTTTATAGTTGCTGGTGTTGTGGTGGGCTCTGTAGTGGGTAGCGTTATGGCGCTGCGTATTCAGATGACCTCAATGCCGCAGATGGTGGCCTTGCTGAATGGTTTTGGTGGCGGTGCGTCACTGACTATCGCTCTGGCTGAGTATTACACCAAGCTGGGTACTACTCCTGCATCCTTTGCCGAGCTGTTAAATCCTGTTGTTGCCGACAGCAGTGCTTTCGGTGCTGGACCCGAGGGCACTGTTGCCCTAGTGGCTATTGGTTTAACTGTGTTGATCGGTGCGCTGACACTCACTGGTAGCCTGGTGGCATTTGCCAAGCTGCAAGAGTTGATGAAGAAAAGCTATGGTCTTCCCGGAGGCCCCATTGGCAATGCACTATTTTTAATTGCTGCACTGGTTGCTGTCGCCTTGGTCGTGGTTGAGCCAGGCAATGTTGCCGCTATGGGCACCGTAGTGGCTCTGGCACTGCTGTTGGGTCTGTTCCTAGTGATGCCAATCGGCGGTGCCGATATGCCAGTAGTGATCGCACTGCTGAACTCCTACTCTGGTATAGCAGCTGCTCTGGCAGGTTTTATTCTCGGCAATACAGTATTGATTATTGCCGGTTCGCTGGTGGGAACCTCAGGATTGATTCTGACGCGGATTATGTGTGTCGCCATGAACCGTTCCCTGGCCAATGTCCTGTTTGGCAAGATGGCCGCCGGTGGCGAGACCATAGATGCAGATGAGGTCTATGCCGGTAAGGTTACCAGTGCACAGCCTGATGAAGTGGCTATGCTGCTGGAGACAGCTCAGCGCGTCGTTATAGTGCCAGGCTATGGTATGGCCATGGCTCAGGCGCAACACGCTGTGCGCGAGCTGGCAGACGCTATGGAGGCTAAGGGTGTTGAAGTTGAATACGGTATCCATCCGGTAGCAGGGCGTATGCCCGGCCACATGAATGTTCTGCTGGCTGAAGCCGAAGTGCCCTATGACAAGCTTGTGGAAATGGATCGAATCAACCCGACCTTTGAAGACACTGATGTGGTGATTGTGATTGGTGCCAATGATGTGACCAATCCTATGGCGCGGGATGTGGAAGGTAGTCCGATCTACGGTATGCCAATTCTCAACGTGGATAAGGCCAAGACGGTTGTTGTGATCAAACGCTCACTGAGCCCCGGTTTTGCCGGTCTGCCGAATCCGCTGTTCGCAATGGATCACACTCTGATGGTCTACGGCGATGGCAAGAAAGCAGTAGTTGAAATGACCACGGCGCTCAATCAGGCTTAGGTTGTTTTAGGAGTATTAAAAACCCTGCCAATCGGCGGGGTTTTTTTATGCGCTCTAATAAAGTGCTGGTAAAAACATCCTAGCGATAAATTCGAGACATAAAAAAACCGGCTAAAGCCGGTCTTTTTACTGCTGGTTAATCAATACTTATTAACCGAGCGCCTTAACTTTTGCATTTAGACGGCTCTTATGGCGAGCAGCTTTATTCTTATGCAGAATGCCTTTATCAGCCATACGGTCTAAAACTGGAACTGCAGCGGTGTAAGCCTGCTGAGCGTCAGCTTGAACGCCGCTCTCAATTGCTGCATCAACTTTTTTCAAATAGGTGCGAACCATAGAGCGCAAGCTGGCATTATGCTGTCGGCGTTTCTCGTTCTGTCGTGCGCGTTTCTTAGCTTGTACTGAATTTGCCACTTGTCGTACTCCTCTCAAAGGGTCTCACTGAAGGCGCGGAAATATACAGGGTTTGTTAGCTACATTCAACCCAATTGTCGAAGCAATATTATTACTTTGCCCTGCCAGAGAAGTGTGGCGCGTCAACCTAGCGCACAAGGCTTTTCAGTATTCACTTGGAGATGGGCATAGAGGCCGTTAAACTGCTGTGAAAAGCCCGCTTAATCGAGTGAAAATTGAATCAAACGCCGAGCAATCATCCACCACCGCCGCCTGCCGAGAAAGTTAAAGCAGATGGTGGGCTGCTGCGTTCCAGTGGCGTGGTTAGCTTTTTTACCATGCTGTCTCGAGTTCTCGGTCTGGCACGAGATATTATCTTTGCCCGAGTAATAGGCGCAGAGGCGCTGGCGGATGTCTTTTTTGTCGCCTTTAAAATCCCCAACTTTTTCCGTCGCCTATTTGCTGAGGGCGCCTTTGCCCAGGCATTTGTTCCGGTGCTTGGGGAGTATCGCCAAAATGGCAGTCAGGCGGCGCTAAAGGAATTGATCAACCGCGTGTTTGGCACTCTGGGTATGGCGCTGCTGATATTAACCCTGGTGATTGTGATTGCCTCGCCCTTTTTTGCAGCGCTATTTGCGCCGGAGTGGTATCTCAACGATCCGTTTAAATTTAATGCAACAGCTGAAATGTTGCGTATCACCTTTCCCTATTTGCTATTTATCTCCATGACTGGTGTCGCCGGTGGCATTCTCAATAGCTATGATCGCTTTGCCGTTCCCGCATTTACCCCGGTGCTGCTCAATATGTCACTGATCTCTGCTGCGCTGATTGCGGCACCCTGGTTTGATCAACCAACCTATGCTTTGGCCTGGGGCGTATTTGCCGCCGGTGCGATTCAGTTCTGCTTTCAACTGCCGTTTTTGGCGCGCATCCATATGCTGCCGGTACCTGTGGTTGATTGGCGCCATCCCGGGGTTAAAAAGATACTCAGGCTGATGGGCCCGGCAATCTTTGGTGTATCCGTAAGCCAGATCAATTTGATGTTAGATACTATGCTGGCAACCTTTCTGCCCACCGGGAGTGTCTCCTGGCTCTATTACTCAGACCGACTCTCGGAGCTACCCTTGGGGGTGTTTGCGGTGGCGATTGCCACAGTGATACTACCGAACCTCTCTCGTCATCATGCTGCCAGCTCTGTGGAAGCCTATTCCCAAACTCTCGACTGGGCTCTGCGTATGGTCTTATTGATCGCCGTGCCAGCCGCTGCTGCACTGATGCTCTTAGCTGAGCCGATTCTAGCTACCCTGTTCCTCTATGGCGAGGTGATGACGCCGCGAGATATGTCTATGGCGACCCTAAGCCTGCGTGCCTACTCTCTGGGGCTGGTGGCCTTTATGTTGATCAAGGTGTTGGCCCCGGGTTTCTTTGCGCGACAGGATATGCGCACGCCAGTGCGCATAGGTGTGATTGCTATGGTCTCCAATATGGTCCTGAACCTGTTGCTGGTGATACCACTGCACTTCTATTGGCAGGTGGGCCATGTGGGCCTGGCGTTGGCGACCTCGCTATCCGCCTTTTTAAATGCGCTGCTGTTGTTTTTGGCTCTGCGCAGCAAGACTATTTACCTTCCGGGGCGCGCCTGGGTGCGCTTTATGGTCACTCTGCTGTTGGCGGTGCTATTGATGGTTGCAACCCTGATCTGGCTCGGCGATCAGTACAATGCCTTTGACGCCAGCCTCTGGCAGCGGCTCGGCTGGTGGCAGCGCAGCAGTGCCGTTGCCTGTATCTGCCTAGGTGGTTTTGCGGTCTATACCGCCATTCTCGGAATCGGCGGTATGCGTCTCAGTGATTTAAAAGGGCCTGCTAAAGCTACCACCTCGACCGATTAAATTAGCCCGCTTTACCGCGCTGTGAATTTCGTCTTTTGAGGCCGGTTAATTGGCTGCAGTGCCTTACCTTTCTGGCCTTTGCTAGGTATACTCGACGACTATTTTGAACAGTGAAATCGTCGCCTGTGCCACATGCCAAAATGACCTTTGTTCGCGGTCTGCACAACCTGCACACCCCAGACGAAAAATCCGTGGTCACCATCGGTTCTTTTGATGGTGTGCATATTGGTCATCAGGCGATTCTGCGTCAGGTCAAAGAGGCCTCTCAGCGCTTACAGATACCTTCGGTGGCTATGACCTTTGAGCCGCAGCCGCGAGAGTATTTTTCCGCCGAGCGGGCGCCGGCACGATTGATGCGCTTGCGTGAGAAAATTGAAACACTGCTGTCACTGGGTGTGGATTCCGTGGTCTGCCTGCAGTTTAATCGCCAGCTGCGCAATCTTTCTGCGGCAGATTTCGTCGAGCAGGTCTTGGTTCGCGGATTGGCGGTGAAGCATTTGATCGTCGGCGATGACTTTCGTTTTGGCTGTGATCGCAGTGGCGACTTTGCCATGTTGAGCGAGCAGGGTAAAGACTATGGATTTGAGGTGCAGGATACCGCGACCGTAGAGGCCGATGGGCGTCGAGTAAGCAGCACCTTGATCCGTGAAGTGGTGGGACAGGCGGATTTTGCCTGGGCTGCCCAGTTGCTCGGGCGGCCGTTTGCCATTAGTGGTGTGGTTGGCTATGGCCAGCAGCTGGGGCGAGAGCTTGGCTTTCCCACGGCTAATGTTCAACTAAACCGTTTTAGTGCGCCTCTGTCTGGTGTGTTTGCGGTGCGAGTGAACGTCGCCGGAACCCTTTATTGCGGTGCCGCCAATGTGGGTTTGCGACCTACAGTAGGGGATTTGGTAAAGCCGATTTTAGAAGTGCATTTACTGGACTTTGCCGGTGATCTCTACGGTCAGCGTATCGCCTTGGAGTTCTTGCACAAGATTCGAGAAGAAGAAAAATTTACCAGTGTGGATGCTCTGGTGACGACAATCACTGAAGATGTAAAAAAGATTCGCCAGTGGTTTTCCTCTTGTGACAAATAGTCTCAAAGCCAGATGACGAAGCTTGAGGCTTTATTAACAACTAACTGATATAGGGTTGGCCACTGCGGTCAAACAAAAAGACCAATGACTGATTACAAAGCAACACTGAATCTGCCCAAGACCGCTTTCCCCATGCGTGCCAATCTGGCTCAGCGGGAACCGGGAATGTTAAAAGAGTGGCAGGACAGCAATCTCTACCAGCAGATTCGCGAGGCTCGCGCCGGCCGCGAACAGTATATTCTTCACGATGGCCCCCCTTACGCCAACGGCGAGATTCACCTGGGTCATGCGGTAAACAAAACCCTTAAAGATATTATCGTTAAAGCGCGCACCATGAGTGGCTATGACGCCCCTTATATTCCCGGTTGGGACTGTCACGGTCTGCCTATTGAACACAATGTTGAAAAGAAGATTGGCAAGGCCGGCGTCAAAGTGGAGTACTCCACCTTTCGCAAAAAGTGTCGCGAATATGCCATGAAGCAGGTGGATGGACAGCGTACGGGTTTTGTTCGTCTCGGTATCTTTGGTGACTGGGAGCGCCCCTACCTGACCATGAACTATCAGGTGGAAGCGGACACTATTCGCGCACTGGGCAAAATTGCCGCTAACGGTCACCTGGTGAAAGGCTACAAGCCGGTTTACTGGAGTGTGGTGGGTGGTTCAGCTCTAGCTGAAGCGGAAGTCGAATATCAGGATAAGACCTCCTACACCATAGATGTTGCCTTTGCGGTAACTGATGCTGCCGAGCTGGATAAAGTCTCTGCCGCATTTGGCGGTCTGCCCGGTGAGGGGGAGATCAATATGTTGATCTGGACCACCACCCCTTGGACTCTGCCCAGCAGTCAGGCAATTTCCGTGGGCGCTGAAGTAGACTATGTTCTAGTGCAGATCAATGGCGAAAATGGTCCCCAGCGCTTGATCTGCTCCGAGCTATTGCTGGAATCAGTGATGCAGCGTCTGGAGATTCAAGACTATCAGCAACTGGCCAGATGTCAGGGTCAGCAGTTAGAAAATATTATTGCACGGCACCCGTTCTATGAGCGCGATATTCCTGTATTGGTGGGTGATCACGTTACCACTGACGCCGGTACTGGCTGTGTCCACACAGCACCAGATCACGGTATGGAAGATTTTGTCGTGGCCAAGCACTACGGCATTGGCACCTTAAATTATATTTTGGATAACGGTCTGTTTGCCGATGATGTGGCGCTGTTTGCCGGCCAACATGTTTATAAAGTTGATGATTCAGTTCTGGAGGTTTTGCGCGAGCATAAACGGTTAATGAGCTGCGGCCAATTTGTTCACAGTTACGCCCACTGCTGGCGCACCAAAACCCCATTGATTTATCGCGCCACACCGCAGTGGTTTATCTCCATGGATAAAAATGGTCTGCTGGCCAGTGCCAAGGCCGCAGTTAAAGATGTCAGCTGGCACCCGGAATGGGGCCAGGCGCGTATCGAAGGCATGCTCGACAATAGCCCGGACTGGTGTATTTCTCGCCAGCGTACCTGGGGCGTTCCCATCGCACTGTTTGTTCACAAGCAGAGCGGCGAGCTGCATCCGAACACCGCCCAATTAATCGAGCAGGTTGCCCTGCGGGTTGAAGATCAGGGTATTGAAGCCTGGTTTGAGCTGGAGGCTGCAGAGCTTATTGGCGACGATATCGCCGATTACCAAAAAGTGACTGACACTCTGGATGTGTGGTTTGACTCAGGTGTCACCCACGAATCCGTGGTTAATGCCCGCGCAGAGCTGCGCTACCCAGCAGATCTCTATCTCGAGGGCTCAGATCAACACCGTGGCTGGTTTCAGTCGTCACTGAAGACCGCTATAGCAATTAATGGCACAGCCCCTTACAAGGCCGTGCTGACCCATGGCTTCACAGTGGATGAACACGGTCGCAAGATGTCCAAGTCGATCGGTAATGTGATTTCCCCGCAAAAAGTGATCAATGAAATGGGCGCCGATGTGCTGCGTCTGTGGATTGCCTCGGCGGACTTTAGCAGTGAGATGACGGTTTCCGATGAGATCTTGAGCCGCGCCGGTGATTCCTATCGACGGATTCGCAATACCGCACGCTATTTTCTCTCCAATATTGATGGCTTTGATCCGGCTCAGCATGGAGTACCACATGAGGATATGCTGGCTCTTGATCGCTGGGCTGTGGATTGCGCCGCCGGACTCCAGGAAGAAATTATTACTGCCTATGATGAGTTTCAGTTTCATCTGATCTATCAAAAGCTGCACAACTTTTGTGTTCGCGATATGGGTGGTTTCTATCTGGATATTATTAAAGATCGTATCT
>ERZ887851.95-NODE-95-length-81988-cov-13.286759_pt1 | contig 81988 bp, 76 predicted proteins | sample MGYA00521100_ERZ887851 | MGnify/ENA primary metagenome ERZ887851 (study PRJEB32303, sample SAMEA104408602) | aquatic metagenome | biome: Brackish water; feature: Pelagic; material: water | place: Baltic Sea | collected 2014-06-06T16:11:00 | depth 11,444 m ... | reverse complement strand
AGAAGCTGCAACTGAGGCTCCGGCTGAAGAAGCTGCTCCTGAAGCTCCAGAAGAAAAAGCAACGGAAGAGTAATCTTCACTTGTTCACATATAAAAGCCATCAATCTATTCGGTTGATGGCTTTTTTCGTTAAAGCCTATCCTAAGTTTGTCCATAGAAATAACTATTTTCACATTAAAATAATTAGAGTGAATCCAGACAACTCTCAAATCGAAATATTTCCTGAACTTATCCCTATTGGATACGTGCAAAAGACTATTGGTTTTACTGGTCAATTGCTTATTCAATGTGACACCGCCCTATTAAACAAGGATAAGTATCCTAAGTTTTTATGGTTTCTGCAGTATGGGAAACCCGTTCCTTTTAAAGTAGCAAAGCTTCAAGCAGAAGCTAATAATAAATTTAAACTCAACATAGAAGATCTTACTTCTGGCGAAGAAGCTAGCAGCTTCAAGAATTTGACTTGTTTTGTAGAAGCTAAAATATGCGACGAGTACTTTGCCGCTGTAGAAACCTACGACTACTTACTGGGCTATACCGTGATTGATAACCATGCTGGCATATTAGGAAAAGTAGAAGACGTACTAGAAAACGATAATGGACACGACAACCTTGTTGTATTGAAAGATTCGCAAGAAATCATGATTCCATTTGTTGATGCTATTGTTACCGATATCAACGAATCTGAGCAAAAGATTCAAGTAGAACTTCCTGAAGGTCTTTTAGACTTATACCTCAAGTAAACAACAAAACTCTATGAATATCAAAATAATAACTGCTTTACCAGCTTTACTAGAAAGCCCATTCAGTCATAGTATTATGCAAAGGGCTCAAGACAAAGGCTTGTTAACAATTGACTTGATTAACCTGCGTAGCTATGGAAAAGGCAAGCATCAACAAATAGATGATTACCAGTTTGGTGGAGGTGCTGGAATGGTAATGAGTTGCGAACCATTAGCGCAGTGCATCGACGATTTGCAAAAGGATACGGAGTTCGACGAAATCATATACTTAACTCCTGATGGAGCACGATACGATCAGCAAACAGCCAACACCCTCTCCTTAAGCAAGAACTTATTGTTAATTTGTGGGCACTACAAAGGAATAGATGAACGAATTCGGGAAAAGTATGTAAGCAAAGAAATCTCTATTGGCGATTATGTTTTATCTGGCGGAGAATTAGCTGCAGCAGTTTTAGTGGATAGTATTGGCAGATTACTGCCTGGCGTGCTAAACGATGGCAGTTCTGCCCTTATGGATTCATTTCAAGACAACTTATTAGCACCACCTGTTTATACCAGACCTAGGAATTGGCAAGGAATGGAAGTACCCGAAGTATTACTTAGTGGAAACGATGCTGCGGTTGAAACTTGGCGTTACGAACAAAGCTTGGAAAGAACAAAAAATAGGCGCCCGGATATTTTAGAGGACAACGCATAATTTTTTGTGAGTATCATAGTATTTTATTCATAAATAAAATTTATCTTTGCACTCCGAAATTAATCAATTATGGAAAGAGAAATAAAGTTAGTACAGGATTCATTTGTAAGACAAGAAGGTATGCCAGCGTTCAAAGCTGGAGACAATGTGTCTGTATCTTATAGAATCATTGAAGGTGGTAAAGAGCGTATTCAGCTATTCAAAGGAGACGTAATTAATGTTCGCGGTGCGGGAACTGATAAAATGTTTACCGTTAGAAAAATGTCTAACAGCGTTGGTGTTGAAAGAGTTTTTCCTATGCACACTCCTTTTATTGAAAAAGTAGTTGTAAATAAAGTTGGTAAAGTAAGAAGAGCTAAATTGTTCTACTTGCGTAAACTTACTGGTAAGTCTGCTAGAATTAAAGAGAAGCGTTAATAATTGCTTTTCAAACTATATTAAAAAACCCTTGCTTTTGGCAGGGGTTTTTTTTGTTCGTTTATAGCCTAGGTATCAGTAATATAGTGCTTTTCTAAAAAGCTTTTTTCAATTAGTAAGCTTGGAAACAATCCTTCCCCATTATTATAAACTTATCTCTAGCAGCTACTTCAACACCTCTGTCAACATCTCCCCAAACTCTGAAAAGTTCGATAAATCATTGTGCTGACCTTCTTCTACTGAATAGAACTTCACTCCTTCTGGAAAAGATTCAGCTAGCTTCTTCCCACTTGCAAAAGGCACAACCACGTCTTTTTCTCCGTGCAGGATATAAATTGGATAGTTGACATCTTTAAGGAATTTAAAACTCTCAAATTTGAAACGCAACAATAAGTTAGTTGGAAAGATGGGCGCTAAAACTTTAGCAATATCTGAAATGCTGTAATAAGGCGATTCTAGAACTAAAGCCTTTGCTTTTTGCTGTGCAGCTACTTGAACTGCCACGCCAGTTCCAATCGATCTGCCGTAAATGATGATTTCTTGTTCACTATAAGCCTGTTTAAGCGATTCGAATACAAAAGACGCGTCGGAAACCATGTTAGACTCACTTAACTCTCCTGTGCTCTTACCATAGCCTCTGTAATCAATAATCACTAAATCATAAGCCCTTGGAATAAAGTCCGCATACACCCATCCCCAATCTCTTAGACTGCCAGTATTACCATGTAAATAAAAAACGACCCCTTTCGAGTCTTCCGCTTTAAAAGTCAAGGAATGAATACGGCCTTGATTAGGCGTATCGTACCATTGCTCCTCAAATGGGTAATTGAATTCATAAACGAAATCTTGGGCGGTCTTTCTTGGATGAAATAGAATGGACTCTTGAAAATTATAAAAGAACAAGCAAACGCCTAGATAAACAACTAGTAAAAAAATGAATAAGATGGTCCAGTTATTCAATATGCTTTTTTAGGGTCATCAATAAATCAGCCATTCTACTCGCATAGCCCATTTCGTTATCATACCAAGCCACAAGCTTAACTAATCGTCCATTTACTGATATCAAATCACCTTGAAAAATACAAGAATATGTTGAACTTATAATGTCAGCTGATACTAAAGGTTCTTCGGTGTATTGCATAACTTGACCTAGAGGGCCATCTGCCGCTTTTATAAATGCTTGCTTGATTTCCTCTATAGATACTTCTTTTTCAACAATCACTGTAAAATCAGTCAAGGAACCAGTTATAACAGGAACTCTTGTTGCAATACCATCAAGCTTACCCTTTAATTCAGGAATTACCCAACCCACTGCTTCAGCAGCGCCTGTTGATGTAGGAATGATTGAGCTTGCTGCTGCTCGAGCTCTTCTCAAATCTTCATGTGGTGAATCTTGTAATCGCTGATCACTAGTATAGGCATGAATTGTATTGATAAACCCACTTTCAATCCCAAAATTATCCATAACAACTTTAGCCATAGGCGCTAAGCAATTAGTAGTACATGAAGCATTTGAAATGATGAAATCATCACTAGTAATATCTTGTTCATTAACTCCTACAACCACCGTCTTTACATGCTGAGTTGCTGGTGCTGAAATAACTACACGCTTCGCTCCTGCCTCAATGTGAGCCATTGCCTTTTCTTTTGTTCTATAAAATCCAGTGCATTCCGCCACAGCATCTACCCCTAGTTCACCCCAAGGCAATTCTAAGGCATTTTTTTTAGCAAACAAAGGAATCGACTTCCCATCTACAATAATGTGATTATCATCAAAGCTTACCTTGTGATTAAACTTTCCATGCGCCGTGTCGTACTGCAGCAAACAAGCTAAAGTTTTCGCATTCGTTAAATCATTGATAGCAACAATTTCAACATCGTCTAGATCTGTTAAATTTCTAAAGGTCAATCGACCTATTCTTCCAAATCCATTAATTGCAATTTTCATAACTCTCTTTATTATATACTCAATATTTCAATAAGATGTAACATTTCATCTTTTATTCTGTGATGTTCTTTGGTTGCTTTTGCTAATGGAGTAAACGCTAATTTTTCGTTTAAAATTCCTACCATTACGTCATTTCTTTCTTCTCTTAAAGCTTCAATCGCTCCTACTCCTAACCTACTTGCTAAAAGTCGATCGTAAGCACTTGGAGCACCTCCACGTTGGATATGACCAAGGACTGTCACTTTAATATCATAAGAGGAATCCATTTGATGAAGAACTTCGGCCAATTGAGCCGCATCACCATTCTCATTGCCTTCGGATACTATCACAATATTACTAGACTTGTGTTTGCTAGCCCCTTCTTTAATTTTAGCCATTAATGCTTTTGGCTCTACATGTGTTTCTGGAAGCATCACTGCTTTTGCTCCACTTGCTATTGCACAGCGGAAAGCAATAAATCCTGAATCTCTTCCCATAACCTCAATTAGAAAAAGGCGATTGTGCGAAGTGGCGGTATCTCTAATTTTATCTATAGCATCTACAGCTGTATTTGAAGCGGTATCAAAACCTATCGTATAGTCCGTACCAAAGATGTCATTGTCTATCGTTCCCGGAACTCCAATAACCGGCATTCCAAACTCTTCATTAAAGACATGAAGCCCCATGAAAGTGCCATCTCCCCCAATTCCAATGACTGCATCAATATTTCGTTTCTGTAGATTTTGATAAGCTTTCAGACGACCTTCCTTGGTTCGAAAAGATTCAGATCGAGCACTCTTTATTATAGTCCCCCCTTTATCGACAATTCGCGCAACCGAACGTTCATCAAGCGGAATGAAATCATCATCAATCATTCCCTCATACCCTCTAAATATTCCTTCTACTTCAATTTTGTAATACCTTGCCGCTCTTACTACTGCACGCAAGGCAGCATTCATCCCTGGAGAATCTCCTCCAGATGTAAACACGGCTATTTTAGACAACTTCATTATTCAAAGCTACAAGATTTTTTAGTCATAAAAGTTTAAAATATGCTAAAGAATAACGCCTCTTATTCCTTAATAATTAGACAATAAAAAAGGGCGATTGCATAAACAATCGCCCTTTAAAAATTTTAATTATAATCTAGTTAAGCGTCCCTAAAACAGAAAAGCTTAATTCAAATTCGTCATAAATAGTTTTATCCCCTAAATCATCAAAAAACTTACCAGAACCATACTTGATGTCATACATTGTTCTGTCAATAACTATAGTTCCTGACAACTTAACTTCTCCTGTACCTGCTGAGATTGTATATGGAAATTCAACTCGGTTTGTTATTCCTTTAATAGCTAAGGTACCTGTTGCTTTCTCCTTGTCTGCACCTGTAATTTCTAAAGTTGCGGTTGGAAATTCTGCCGTGTTAAAGAAGTCTTCAGAATTTAAGTGACCGGCTAGTTTAGCGTTCATATCAGCATCTTCAATATCTTCAACTATAATAGAAGTTAAATCAATAACAGCTTTACCAGAATCTAACATTCCATTTTCTATGCTAAACATCCCATCTTTTAAAGATATGCTGCCTGAATGTTCTCCAGTTACTTTTTTACCTAACCATGAAAACGAAGAGTTTCCTATGTTCATTGTATAAGAACCAGAAACACCTTCAGTAGTTACTTCTTCCAAAACTACGTCCTCCTCAACAGGAGCTTCGTTGTTACAAGATGTGAATACAAATGCTGCGAATAAAGTCAACGCAGCTAGACTTAAATTAATTTTTTTCATGTTTTTAGAATTTTATGTTTGAAATGAAACATGAAGCCTATGAAATAAGTTCAAGGAGAGTATAAATAATTTAATCAGGAGGTATATAAACTAAAAAAGGAGCCGCGGGCGTCTCCTTTTTTTGTAGAACCTTTCCGTCGACTGAAAAAGAACTAAAGTATCTTTGTATGTGTCTTGTTACCATAAATACGAGAGTACGGATGAAAAAGTTACATGGCGGTTGATTAATCTTTCTCTAAGGCAATGAAATCAAGCAAACTTTTAAATTTATTATCTGCTATAACATAACGTTTGTCATTGTAATCTTGTTGCGTAGGGATCGCTATGCAAAAATGCTGCGAATAAAGTCAACGCAGCTAGACTTAATTTAATTTTTTTCATGTTTTTAGAATTTTATGTTTGAAATGAAATATGAAGCCTATGAAATAAGTTCAAGGAGAGTATAAATAATTTAATCAAGAGGTATATAAACTAAAAAAGGAGCCGCGGGCGTCTCCTTTTTTTGTAGAACCTTTCCGTCGACTGAAAAAGAACTAAAGTATCTTTGTATGTGTCTTGTTACCATAAATACGAGAGTACGGATGAAAAAGTTACATGGCGGTTGATTAATCTTTCTCTAAGGCAATGAAATCAAGCAAACTTTTAAATTTATTATCTGCTATAACATAACGTTTGTCATTGTAATCTTGTTGCGCAGGGATCGCTATGCAATTCATTTTGGCGGCCTTTGCGGCGATTACTCCGTTCATAGAATCTTCAAAAACTAAACAATCACTAGCCGCTACTCTCAAATAACTGGCTGCACTTAAAAAAACAGCAGGGTGCGGCTTGCCAAATTCCTCAAATTCAGCGGAGCACATTACTTTGAAGTATTTCTCGATTCCTAAAGTATCTACAACGCTTTGTATAATCCCCATAGGAGATGATGAGGCTATTGCCATTGGAAGTTGCTGTTTTTTAAAAAACGTTAAAGTTTCAATAACCCCAGGTAGAAGCTTTCCACTTGCCTCAACCTGCTCTTGAACACTTGCCAGTATATCAAGCTCTAATTGACCAAAGTTTACATCTTTTAATTGGAAATGAGCAAGCCAATGGCGCACTACGTCGTCATTTCGCATCCCCATCGTTTCGCCTAACATCTGATCGGTTAGCACTGCTCCCACTTTTTTGAAAGCTGCTATTTCTGCAATTCTCCAAAAGGGTTCAGAGTCTATCAATAGACCGTCCATATCCATTATTACTGCTTTAATCATCTTTTAAGAATTTGTATTGTTCCGCTAATTTATGAATAGTTTCTGCTGACAAGTCCTTTAGATGTGGAACTCTTCCTAAAAATCGAGCACCTGAATAACTCAATATATAATTTTCACCTGGAGCATAAGTCTCTCCACAGAAGATTATCCCTTTCAAAGGAATCTTTCTCTGCTTCAACACCTCTAACGTCAACAGACTATGATTAATACTACCTAGATAATTATTCATCACTAAAATGACTTCAACAGACAAACTTTCCACTAAATCAAGAATCAACTCATTAGAATTCAATGGCACCATCAAGCCTCCAGCTCCTTCTATGATTAATGAATTCTCAGTATTGGGTTTACTTATTTTAGCTAGTTCAATGTCTACTCCATCCAATTCCGCCGCATAATGCGGAGATGCAGGAGTTTTGAGTGCATAAGCATTAGGATGGAATTGCGAATTCCGATTAGCCACTAATGCTCGAACTTTGTCGGTATCACTATGATGTAAGTCGCCTGCTTGAATGGGTTTCCAATAATCTGCCTGCATAGCCTCAACCAATAGTGCCGATACGACTGTTTTACCTACATCAGTTCCAATACCACTTACAAAATACGTCTTTTGCTTATTCTCCATAGTTCTCTAGATGTTGATTAATAGAATCTAGTAAGCCTATAATTTCCTGCTCAGTATTAAAACTATGTATGCAAATTCGAATCCTTTCTTTTCCTTCAGGAACCGTTGGTGCAACAATTGGTCGAATGTCAAAACCGTCTTCTTGAACCTGCTGACAAATTGCCTTTACCTTGCTATTTCCAGCAATCAAAACACATTGAATAGGGCTTTCACTTGGTATCACTTCAAGCGACTCAAACTCTTTAACTTTATCTTTAAATAAAACCACTAACTTCCTCAACTTAATAGTTTTATCATTACTCATTGACAATTTGTCATAGGCGTTTTTAACACTAAACACCTGATGTGGAGAGGGTGCTGTAGTGTAAATAAAGGAACGAGAATAGTTGATTAGAAAATCCTTTAAATCTTGACTCCCGATTACAACTGCACCATGATTCCCTAGTGCTTTTCCAAAGGTCATTACCCTTGCAAACACCTTTTTTTCTATCCCTATTTCCGATACCAAACCTCTTCCCTGTTTGCCAAAAATCCCATTACTATGTGCCTCATCTACAATTAATGCCGCTTGGTATTTTTCACAAAGTGCAGCTAATTGTTTTAAAGGTGCTTGATCTCCATCCATAGAATAGACTGATTCAACCGCCACATACATTCGACCTTCTGCTCTTTGCAATCTTTGCTCTAAATCATTCAAGTCATTATGCTTAAATGAATAAGACTTGGCCTTACTCATATTTAAGCCATCTCTAATAGAAGCATGGATAAGTTCATCGTAAAGCACCGTGTCTCCGCGATAAGGAAGGGCTGAAAAAAGTCCTAGATTAGCTGTGTAGCCAGAATTATACATCAATGCGGCCTCTGCGTAATGAAAAGAAGCTAACTGAGCCTCTAAAGCTAATATCTCCTTAGAAGTTCCAGTAATGGTTCGAGCACCAGTGCTACCATTCTTACTTCTTAAATAATTATCGATATCCTTGTGTGTCTGTTCAGCAATATCGATATCCTTTGCCAGTCCCAAATAGTCATTAGAACAAAAATCAACTGCATCTTCATTAATCCTAAACAATCGAAAGGCATCTTTCTCCTTTCGCTGCTCAATTTTTAAAGCCAAATATTCTTCTACTGCCTTGCTCATTCCTATTCTGATTCCTTACAAATGTACAACTGCTTTGCTTGAATTCGAGAAGATTACCAAGCAAAGTTTAGACACTCCTTTTATTCACGAATAGTTATAACTTTACTTTATGAATAAAAAGATAGAAGCTAGTGAATTGGTATTAAATGCAGACGGCAGTGTTTACCATTTACATCTTAAGCCTGAGCACATTGCTCATGATATCATTATTGTAGGTGATCAAGACCGAGTTAAAGAAGTAAGTAAGCATTTTGATTCTATCGAGTTTCAGACTAACAAAAGAGAATTTGTAACACATACAGGCTATATCGGTAAGAAAAGGCTTACAGTGCTGTCTACGGGTATCGGTACAGACAATATAGATATTGTATTCAATGAACTTGATGCCTTAGTAAATATTGACTTAGAGACTAGATTAGCTAAAAAAGAATTGACTAGTTTGAATTTTATTCGTGTAGGCACATCCGGCTCGTTGCAAAAAGACGTCCCAATAGATAGCATCTTGTTATCTACTCACGGTTTAGGTTTAGATGGCTTAATGAATTTCTATGAGCACACGAATAATGCGGAGGAATCTGCCATGCTTGACGAAATCAAAGCCAATGTAACCTTACCTATATTGCCCTGCTTAACTGAAGGTAGCCAAAAGCTACTAGACTTGTTTAAAGGAGATGATGTGCATCATGGGGTAACTTTAACTTCCACTGGATTCTACGGCCCTCAAGGGCGAAAGCTGCGCTTAAACCCACAAATTAGACACTTTATTGATGAGCTATCTGCTTTAAAACTTGGCAAGCGTCGCATAACTAATTTAGAAATGGAAACCTCTGCTATATACGGCTTAGGTAAACTTTTAGGACACCATTGTTTATCTGTCAATGCCATTCTTGCAAACAGGCAGCTAATGACTTTCAGTAAAGATTCAAAAGGAATTGTAGAAAAAGCAATTCAGCTTACTTTAGAAAAGATCGTTTAAACTATCCTCTTTAAAAGCCGGAATGTCGCTTAGTGAAATTTGCTCATTCCACGCTATAAATTAATGAAAAGGAGGCTTTTAGAGACTCTTTGTTAGAGGTATTGCTTTAGAAGAAGCTATTCACAAGAAGAACAAGATCGTTAAATCACAGTGCTGTCTTCAAGCATACCTCATCTGCTGCCGTTACTGTTTTGACACGCCAGTATTAACTGATGTAACTCTGCTATGTTAGCCTCATTGGCCATATTAACGACTAGAATTTGAAAGAAAGTTGACAAATTTATTTATAGCTAATGCTCTATGGCTAATGAAGTTCTTTTCTTCTTCGCTTAATTCAGCAAAAACCTTACTAAATCCTGCAGGTTTAAAAATAGGATCATAAGCAAAACCGCCACTTCCTCTTTTGGCTGTGGTTATTTCTCCTCGAATTATACCTTCGTAACATCTATAAGACCCAGCTTCTGTGACAAAGGTTGCACAAGTTTTAAATTGAGCTGATCTTTTTTCAATTCCTTCCATTCTAGAAAGGAGTAATTCCATGTTTTGTTCAGCAGTAGCTTCGTCTCCAGCATATCTTGCCGAACGCACACCTGGCTCATTATTTAATGCAGAAACTTCTAAACCGGTATCTTCCGCCAACACAGGCTGCTTATAAATGTCGAAAATTGTCCTTGCTTTCAAGAGACTATTCCCTTCTATGGTGCTTTCGGTTTCTTCAATATCGCCTTCGAAGCCAATATCTTCCAAACTAAGCACTTTTATGTGAGACGGGAGCATAGAGCGAACCTCTCTTAACTTGTTTTTATTACCTGTTGCAAATATGATTTCCATTACTTAAACATTTCTTGTAGTGAATTCCAAAGCTTAGCTTTTAGCTGCTTATTTGGATATACATCCATAACATCATTAACCATTAGAAGTTTAAATTGATTAAAAGGATATACTTTGTAATCATGAATAGACATATTCATATTTAAGTCACTAGATGTAGCTCCAAAAACCACAAGCTTTTTTGCTTGATACTGCTTTTGAATTTCAACCAAAGTTATTGCTTGATCGAAAATAAGATATTCAACTTTAGCTTTATCCACTTTTAGGGCTAAGCATATTTTGTCTAGCATCTCTATAATCTCAGGTTGAACCTCGATATCTAGATGCAAAAAAAACAACAGTTCCACATCCACAATGGATTGATGAACAAGCGATTTTACTTCCATGCCTGGGATCTTGTATAAAGAGGAGTTATCATAAAATGAGGCCATAAAATTTAAGATTTATTTACAATTTCGGTTTAAAAGTTGTCAAAAAGATGCGTCTAAATTTCGTACCTTTGCGAGAATCAAAGCAAACATAATGAATTATCAAATTAAAGTTAATAAAACGACCGAAAGTAGATTGGCAAAGGAAGATTTTAGTGACCTTGGTTTTGGTAGAATATTTTCAGATCATATGTTTGTAGCAGATTACGACAATGGAGAATGGGGTGATTTTAGAATTATTCCTTTCGACTATTTACCGATGCATCCGGCCATGTCTTCTATACATTACGGTCAGACTGTTTTTGAAGGTTTAAAAGCTCAAAAAAATGACAAGGGAGAAATTATCGTTTTTCGTCCAGAAAAGAATGTAGAGCGATTGAATAAATCGGCTCTTAGAATGGCCATGCCCGAAGTTCCAGAAGATTTATTTTTTCAAGCATTAGATCAATTATTAAACATAGAGAATGAATGGATTCCTGGAGGTGAAGGAAGGTCCTTATATATCCGTCCTTATTTGTTTGCAACTGATGAATTCATTGGAATTCGCAGATCATCAAAATATAAATTCATCATATTCACTTCACCAGTAGCTTCTTATTATAGCGAACCAGTAAAAGTGTATGCCAGTGATGAATATGTACGTGCATTTCCTGGTGGAACTGGATTTGCTAAAACTGCGGGTAATTATGCAAGAGCTATTCATCCTGTTGAAGAGATAAATAAAAGAGGGTACCAACAAATCTTATGGTTAGATGGTATTCACAAGAAGTTTATTCAAGAAATTGGAACCATGAACTTCTTCGTCGTTATAGATGGCAAAGTAATTACTCCTTCATTAGAAGAAGGAACCATTTTACCCGGTGTAACTAGAGATAGTGTCATTGCATTATTAAAAGAATGGAACATTCCTATTGAAGAGCGTAAAATTTCTATTGACGAAGTTGCTGATGCGCATAACTCAGGACAACTAGACGATGCTTTTGGAGCGGGTACAGCAGCTACTATCTCTCAGATTAAAGCGATTGGTTACAAGGATGATGAATTTACACTTCCTCCTTTTGAAGAACGTACCATTTCTAATCGATTATTAGAGGCCCTTAGTGCTATTAAAACCGGAAAAATTGAAGACACCCATAATTGGTTACGAGTAATAAAACCAGTTTAATAATCCTTTAGCCTTTAGCGAGATTCCATATTTCATCCATTTCTTCTAGACTCATATTTTGTAGGTCTTTACCTTGTTCTTTTGCCGTCTTTTCTATGAATTCAAATCGTTTTTTAAACTTTTTATTTGTGCCTTCTAATGCCGCTTCAGGGTCAATTTTTAAATAACGGGCATAATTGATTAAGGCAAACAATAAATCACCAAACTCATCCATAATACGCTCTTGATTTTCTTCAGCCACCACTTCTTGCAATTCGGCCTTCTCCTCCTCTACTTTATCCCAAACCTCCGCAATGGTATCCCATTCGAAACCAACCTTCGCGGTTTTTTCTTGCATACGATAAGCTTTGTTGATTGCAGGCATAGATGGTGGCACTCCTTCTAGAATTGATTTCTTTCCTTCCTTTAACTTTAATTGCTCCCAATTCTTTAATACCTCTTCTTCAGTATCTGCTTGAACATCTCCATATATATGCGGGTGACGATGAATGAGTTTGTCACAAACACCATTTAAGACATCAGCCACATCAAATTGCTTTTGCTCTTCGCCAATCTTTGAATAGAAAACTAGATGTAAGAATAAGTCACCTAATTCTTCTTTTACGCCCTGACTATCCTTCTTTAAAATTGCGTCGCTTAACTCGTATACTTCCTCAATACTAAGATTACGTAAAGACTCTGTAGTTTGTTTTTTATCCCAAGGACATTTCTCTCTTAAATCATCCATGATATCCAAAAGACGCTGAAAGGCTTCTAATTTTGTATTCATGATATAAAGTTAGAAACTAATCTCTAGCTAAATTGGTTTAATAGTTATAAATTTGTTTTATGAATACTACCGTTTTAGCTACCGTTTTTTTATCGATTGCCATCTTTGCTTTTTTCGCAGCTGCTTTAGGTGTAAAAATGTTTTTTGATAGTAAAGCTGAATTCAAGGGAGGCTGTGCTTCAAATAATCCAATGCTTACTAATGAAATTGGAGAATGCACGGTTTGCGGACGAGTGCCTGAAGAAGAATGCGAGGTTCCTGAAAGTGATCAGTTACCAGGTATCGGGTAATTCTAATAAACAATATAGATACGTTTATTCTAGTGACACGAACTTTAGCACATTAGCTTTTACTTCTTCCCACCTAGAACTAGGATTATGGTGACAAAAAGGTTCTTGAAAATCATGTGTCGTAATTGCTAGGGTATCACTTGATTGGAAGCTACTAAATCCCTAACTATTAGTCAACAAGTCTTTCTACAAATCCTGGAGTAGCTATGTTTTGCAGTTGCCCTTCTGCATCAGAATAGATTAAGTATCCTTCTATTTTAGGGTGAGCTAAAAGAAACTGATAACAAGTATCTTTCCCCATGACCATACAAGCTGTTGCATAAGCATCAGCGGTCATACAATCGTCAGCAATAATACTTGCACTTAAGAGATTACTTATCTCTGGGTAACCCGTTTTAGGATTAATGATATGCACCACTTTTTGACCATTATCCAAAATTTTAAAGTTTCGGTAATTGCCTGAGGTTGCCATAGATTTATTATCCAATTTAACTACCTCATAAATACTTCTTGCTTCTTCGTCAGGTTCTTCGATTCCCAATCGCCAAACCAAGTTGTCTCTATTCGTGCCTTTACAGCGAACCTCTCCACCGATTTCTACCATATAGTCATGGAATCCTAAGCTATCTATGAGATAAGCCACTTGGTCAACACCATAGCCTTTTGCTATAGCTGAGAAGTCCAATTGCAAACATCCTGTAGTATCTTTTATTAAGACATCCTTGTTTGCGATGCATTGTAAAATAGAATCTACAGCTACGCTATCTTTTTTTGCTAAGCTTCTCAATTCAAAATCTCCGAAGCCCCAGTAGTCCACTAATGGTTTAACAAATACATTAAACGCGCCATTCGTTGATTCCATAATGTCAAAGCTAGTTAATAGGTTCTCTTCAAAATACTTGCGAGGTAAACTGTTTCCATCTTCAACCCAATAACCGCTGGCATTAGCATGCGAAATGATTGAACTATCTATGTAAGTGCTCACCCCCATGTTTACATCCAATAACAAGGCATCAATATCATTGGCTAATTGATTTGAATTGATGAGTGTATCACTCTTCAATTTCACCGTTCCAAAAGTACCCATAGTTTCAAAGCTGATTGTGGCTTCATAAACTTTAGGTTCTTGCTTGCAGGCATAAAAGGAAATTAACAGAACGAGGAAGCTCAAGTATTTCATTATGTAAAGATACGGATTCATTAGGCTAAGCGCAAGTTATTTCAACCTGACAGATAGCAATAAAAAAAGGCCTTCCATTGCTGGAAGACCTTTAATGTCAGAATAGATAGGGATTCTACTCGTTAATCTTTTTTACTTTTTTCACTTTTCGACTTGTATTCTTGTTCGATCTTAATTCAGCAAACTCATCGTTTGATAAACCTTCTTTATTCTTTCCGAAAGCATTACCATTGTTTCCTTTTTCAAGAGAAGCTCCTTTTCATTTTTCCTTATTCTCTTTTTCATAATCAGGATGTTCTATATTCTCTGCATCTTCGTCATGCATTTCATCTTTTTGGTGCTCATAATCGTGATCATCTTCGCCTTTAACTTTAGCTTCTTTCACTTCTTTTACCTTCAATGCCCCTTTCTCCGCATTTACATCGATATTTCCTTTGTTAATTTTCTCCTTTTCTCCGCCTTTTAATGCCTCATTATTCAGTTGAACGTTTTCCTTTTTTATCTCGGCATTGGCTTTGTTCAATTCAGCATTGACCTTGTTCACTTCAACCTTACCATTGATTGCTTTGGCATTACCTTGATTGACCTTGTCTTTTTCAATTGCCTGAAATGCGGGTTTGTTTGCTTTAACCTTCATCGTTGGTTGAGCAATAGTTGCTTTTTCAGCTTGAACTTTATTATTTACTCCATTTGAGTTTTGAGCTACTGCGTTTCCGCCTATTAACAGCGCCAGTATAATCATTAAATTTTTCATGTCTTTAGTTTTTATGTAGATTCTTTATAGAACACTACTGGTTATTTATGAATAGGCAATTCTCGTGCCATAGTTTAAAACTAGCTTAATAAGTGAGCAGGTGACTTAGAGTCAAATGCTCACCATTGACCTTCAATGTTGAACCCACCCCTATTAACTCCTCGGAGGGAATAAAAAAGTCCCAGCACAGCCGAGACTTTCATTATTAATTATACCTTATCAATTCTTTATTTAATTGCCCTTGGCAATTGCCTATCCTCCGAAATCATCGAAAGCAACTTGATCTTCAGGAATACCCCACTCGTCAGCCATTTTCAACACTGATTGATTCATCATTGGTGGACCACAGAAGTATAACTCTAAATCTTCTGGAGCTTCATGCTTACTCAAGAATTCGTCAATTACTACATTGTGCACGAACCCTTTGAAACCATCTCCACTTGGATCATCCAAATCTTTTTTCAATTCCCACTTATCTTCTGGCATTGGATTATCTAAGGCAATAGCAAACTTGAAGTTCGGGAATTGCTTTTCAATTTCTCTAAACTCTTCTATATAGAATAATTCTTTCTTGGTTCTACCACCGTAGAAGAAAGTAACTTTTCTATTCGTTTTCAAAGTATGGAACAAGTGATACAAGTGAGAACGCATGGGTGCCATTCCAGCTCCACCACCGATATATAACATTTCAGCACCTGTCTCTTTAATGAAGAACTCACCGTAAGGACCTGAGATAATTACATTATCACCTGGTTTTCTTGAAAACACATAAGAAGAACAAATACCTGGATTAATATCTTGATATCCATCCCATTTTCTAGATCCATCAGCATTCTTCCCCCATTTAAATGGAGGCGTTGCAATACGAATAGTTAAAGAAACAATATCTCCTTCAGCAGGGTGATTAGACATTGAATAAGCTCTAAACACTTCCTCCTCATTCTTCATGGTCAACCCCCACATAGCGAACTGATCCCAATCTGCTTGAAATTTATCAGGCGTATCGTGATACTTTGGATGAGCCGTAATGTCAAAATCTTTAAAGTCAACTGTTACTTTAGGTACATCAACCTGAATATAACCACCGGCTTCAAAATCTAGATTTTCACCTTCCGGCAATTTCACAATAAACTCTTTGATAAACGTAGCCACGTTGTAGTTAGAGATAACTTCACAATCCCACTTCTTTATTCCAAATACTTCCTCTGGAATAACAATAGTCATGTCGTTCTTCACTTTAACTTGACAAGCCAACCGCTTTTTCTCTTGTACTTCTTTTCTTGTTAAGTGATTCATTTCCGTAGGAAGTGTATCACCACCACCTTCAGGAATGTGACATTCACACATGGCGCATGTTCCACCACCACCACAAGCAGAAGGCAAGAAAATACCTTCGTCTGAAAGTACGTTCAATAAAGATGAACCCGGCTTAGCCGTGATTTGCTTTCCACCATTCAAGGTCAAAACCACATCTTCATCAGAAACCAATTGCGACTTTGCGAATAACAAGCCACCTGCAAGAATCATCAAGATTAACATGAAGACCGCAATACTTGCTATTAAAAAAACTAGATTAACTGCTAAGAATACCATTCTTTAAATTTTACTATTATTAATATTATAATTTAATACCCATTAGTCCCATAAACGCCAGACCCATTAGCCCTGTTATTAGGAACGCCATTCCCAAACCTCTTAAAGGAGCAGGAACTGCTGAATACTTAATTTTCTCTCTTATGGCCGCTAAAGCAACAATTGCTAAAAAGAAACCGAATCCACTACCAATACCAAACACTGTACTTTCGGCTAAGTTGTATTCCTTAGCAATCATGAACAATGTTCCTCCTAAAATGGCACAGTTCACTGTAATCAATGGAAGGAAAATCCCTAATGACATGTACAAGGCTGGCGAGAATTTTTCAATCAACATTTCTACTAATTGCACTAATGCTGCGATTACTCCAATGTAAATAATCAAGCCTAAGAATTCTAGATTCACTTTAGCTAGAGATGGGCTTATCCATGATAAAGCTCCTTCTACTAATAAGTTTTCTCTAATGATCCAGTTAATTGGCGCGGTGATAGCCAATACAAAGATAACTGCCGCTCCTAATCCAACTGCCGTCTTTACGGTCTTGGATACTGCCAAGTAAGAACACATTCCAAGAAAATAGATCAAGACCATATTTTCAACGAACGCTGCTTTTACGAATATATTTATTAAATCACCCATGATAATTATTGTTAATGCTTATTATACTTATGAAATGTCAACTAATTCAGGATTCTTACTTCTTTGAATCCAGATTAAAATACCCAAAATAAAGATTGAAGAGATTGGTAACACCATCAATCCATTATGAAAGAAATCATTGAAAAAACCATACTTCAAAAAGTTAATTCCATGAGTAGCTTCTTCACCGAAGAAGGTATAGCCTAATGGCGTTCCTAACATTAAAGAACCAGTTCCGAACAATTCACGAATCACCCCAACAATAAGTAAGATTAATCCATAACCTAAACCATTACCAATTCCATCTAAAAACGAAGGCCAAGGTTTATTCGCTAAAGCGAAAGCCTCTAGTCTACCCATTAGGATACAGTTAGTAATAATAAGTCCCACATAAACTGAAAGCTCCTTACTTAAATCGTAAGAGAAGGCTTTCAAGAATAAACTCACCAAGGTTACCAAGAAGGCAATTACTACCAATTGTACAATCATTCTGATTCTACTTGGAATGTAATTTCTCAAAAGGGAAACCGTAAGGTTTGCAAACGCAGTTACCATAATAACTGCAACACCCATTACGAGTGCATTCTTTACCGAACCAGATACTGCTAAAGCAGAACATACACCTAAGACTTGAACCGTAATAGGGTTATTATCATTTAGCGGATCGGTTAATAATTTTTTAGCATTCACATCACTCATGATACTTAATTTAATTGCTTAAATAATTTGAATAATCGTTATTTACTTTCTCTAACATGTCATGGATACCATCAGTCGTTAAAGTTGCTCCGGCTAAGCCATCTACCCCTTTTCCGTCTTTAGGCAATTTACCTGATTTGTATACTCTGAAGTCGTATTGACCTTGAGCATCAAACAATGACTGTTGGTAGAATTGTTTTCTGAACTTGTGCTTCACCATTTCTGCACCCAAGCCAGGAGTTTCTCCTACGTGGTCAAATGCAACACCTTGAATAGTACTTTTGTCTGATTTCAACGCTAAGTAGCCATTGATTTCATCCCATAGTCCCATTCCGATCATTTGAAAAACATAAACCTCTTCAGAACCATTTTTGTAAGTGTATACCGGGAACATTTTATCTTCCGCTTTTCGAGATTTGTCTTTCATTTCTTTACGAAAATCGTAAGTAGCAGGAATTGATTCCTCAATAACTTCTCCTTGGTAATTTACTAAAACGGCACTTACTTTCTCTTCATACTCTGTATTAACATAAGCTTCTGTAAGTACAACTGACTCTTGATCTTCAGGTAGGGAAAGAATTGCTTTCAACACTTTCTTTCTTCTATCGAGTTCTTGATTAGCATCAATAGTTGGCTGTAGTGCACTTGAAATAAATGCAAGCGACCCACCAACGATGATTACCATAATCGCTAGGAATCCTAGCGTATATCCGTTTGAATCTGTATTAAACTTTGACACGATTTAACCTCCTTTTAATATTTTGTTGTAAAACCACGTGATCAATTAATGGGGCAAATACATTAAGTAATAAAATTGCCAACATCCACCCTTCTGGGTAAGCTGGATTTAATACTCTAATGATAATACCAATAACACCAATCATAAAACCGTACACCCATTTCCCTGTGCTCGTACCTGAAGCTGTTACCGGATCAGTAGCCATAAATGCCATAGCGAAGAAGAAACTTCCCATTGCAAGTTGGTAGTACCAAGGAACACTTAAGAATGCATTCGTTAACTCACTACTAAATGAAGCGTTTATGATATTTAATAGAAGCGACATGAACATTGCACCAAGAACCATTGAAACCATAATTCTCCAGCTTCCAATCTTCGTGAAGACTAAGATTAATGCACCTAGAATAACACCAATTTTACTTACTTCACCAACTGATCCAGGTATGTTACCCCAAATTAGGTTGCTTGTAGAATAAGGTTGATAAACTTGGCCTTCAATCGACACCGTATAAGCTTGAACATTCTCCCATCCACCTTGTGCGGCTAATGATAAAGGCGTAGCGCCAGTATAACCATCTACAAGAACAGAGGGTGTATTCATGCTAAAGAAATCAGCACTTCCAAACAAAGAAGCTACTCCACTAAAACCTTGATGTAACCAGGAATAATCAGGAGATACCCATATTTCATCACCTGAAATCTCACCTGGGAAAGCAAAGAATACGAACACTCTGGCAATTAAAGCTACATTGAATATATTCATACCCGTTCCACCAAAAGCTTCTTTTGCTATAACTACAGAGAAGGCTGTTGCCAAAGCTACAATCCATAAAGGAATAGCAGGTGGCATTACCAGTGGAATCAAGAAAGCAGAAACTAAAAACCCTTCCTCTATAGCATGCCCTTTATTAGCAGCAAAGATGAATTCTATCCCCAGTCCTACAACGTGTACCACAATTAGCATGGGTAAGTATTGCAATATACCATACAAGAATTTCGCTCCAAAACCTGAGAAGAAATCTGGAAATAAGCCCTTTGCAAAGTAATGTTGATGACCGATGTTATACATTCCTATCATGAATGCAAACTGCATGGCAAGTACAACCATTATCATTGTACGTTTAAGGTCCATACCATCTTTAATATGTGTCCCAGTCTTAGTTACGTGATCTGGAACATATAGGAAGGTATCAATACCATCCCATAAGGTATGTAAGAACCGACTTTCTTTCTTGTCCGGCTCTATTTTGTCCATGAAATCCCTAATAAACTTCATTCTTAATTTACTTTAAATTAACTGATTAAACTTTTTAATTCTGAGAGCGAATGTAATCCAATCCTTCTCTTAATATATTTTGTAATGGTTGTTTAGATGTACATGCGAATTCACACAAGGCTACATCTTCTTCTAACAATTCGTAAATACCTAAACCTTCCATTCCTTCAAAATCATTCGTAATGATTGACTTCATTAAATGTTGTGGGTAAATATCCATTGGAAGTACTTCTTCATATTGACCTGTAACCACAAATGCTCTTCCTTCACCGTGGGTGTTGGTGTTTGCATCGAATGTTGCAAGCTCCATCCCTTTCCAAGGGAAAGTTGGAGAAAGACTAGGTCGCGCATATTGAGGAACCATCCATCCAAACATTTCCTGATGATCACCTTCTTCAAGAACGCTTACTAAATTATCATGCGCCCCTAAGAAACCGTCTTTAGCTATTTGTTTACCGCAAAGTACATTGCCTGAAACTACCCGAGAGTTATCATCTTCTATCTGACCATCTAATAGATTAGCCAAATTTACTCCAGCAAGAGTTTTAACATATTGAGGATTCTTTACAATTGATCCGGCAAGTGCAACAATCTTATTAGGTGCATAAACACCCTCATTAAACAACTTCCCGATAGTAGCTACATCTTCTACTTTAATTGTCCAAACCACATCGCCTTTTGAAATGGCATTTGTATGATGAATTTGAACACCTACATTTCCAGCAGGGTGAGCGCCAATGAATGCATTGACTTGAGCACCTATTAATTGGTCGATTAAATTAGATTTAGATGACTTAGCGTCAAGGTTCAAATGTACTTGGTCAGTCAATTCATTCAATGCATCGATTCCTGTTTGTAAATCTTTTGCATTTAACTGAGCTAACACATAAGCATAGTCCACAGCTAAAGGAGCTGTATCAGATGCTGAAATATGAATACTTTTAGGACGTACGCTTGGGTTTGCGACAACACCAAATGGACGTTCAACGAATGCCGTCCAAGCACCGCTTTCTTTTAATTGAGTTCTAACGCCTTCTTCTCCTAATGAACTAGGACTAGCAGCTTTAAATTTAACTGAATCATTCTTACCATCAGCTTTGATTACAATTTCAGTAATCGCTCTTTTGGATCCTCTTCTAATTTCTGAAACTTCACCACTTATTGGAGACGTAAAGAATACGCCATCAAAACCTTTATCATAAAATATTTTATCACCAGCTTTTACTTGAGCACCTTCTTTCACTAACATTTTAGGGATAGGTTTCAAGCCATAAAAATCTTTTGGCTTAATTGCATAAGTAGCTGAGCTATAAGTTGAAATTGACTTTTTTGCTTTGCCATTCAACTTAATATCAAAACCTCGACGAAGTTTAGTTATTTTTTTTTTTGCTTGTGACTGGCTGCTTTCGTTTCCTAAAATCATTTCTTTTAGCGATGGAATCAAACCGAATTCCTTATCGTCGCTATTTTTTCTGACTTTACCTGCAGTTAACTTGATGATTTTATCACCCATTACTGCGGCTAAGAATACTACTAATACCATTACGCAGCTAAAGAGTAATATTACTAAAGAATTTGCTGTAATAGGAGCTTCACTAGTACCTTGAGCAAAACTCATAACTGTAAGCGAAGAAAAGATTACGCTTAAACCAGTTGCTTTTGATAGATTACCTAAATTCATATTATCCATTTTGGCTTTTTTAATTATGGAATATAAGCCTGTTTTAAAAACGTCGCAAAGTTACTACAAAGAAACTTATTTCGAAAGCTTAGTTATTCTTTTTTACTTCATTTATCCACATAAGCTAAAAATCGTCCTAAAAGTTTTCTCTTTTCGCCTTTTTTTCGAATATTGCGGAAAGTGTTCAACTAATAGCTCACTAACTTATGGACGACAAAAAGAAAGATCTCGACCGTTACAAATGGAACTACAAAAAGGAAATTCGAAAGCGTTTGCGCATAGGGTCTTTTATCTTGTCGCAACCATTCCTTACCGATGAAGTTTTTAAACGAGCTGTTTGTTTAATGTGTGCACATTCTAGAGCTGAAGGTTCATTTGGCTTTATTTTAAATAAACCTACAGAATTCACCGTAGCAGACTTCATAGAGGAACTTGATGACTTAGAATTGCCGGTTTACTTTGGTGGTCCAGTTGCTACTGACTCGCTTTACTTCCTTCACGACAACAGTTTAAACATTACGGATGCTAAAGAGATTCTCTCTGGAGTTTATTGGGGAGGAGACTTCCAAGAAATGATTGAGAAGATCAAAAATAATAAGACTGCTCAAAAAAGGATCAAGTTTATCCTAGGTTATTCTGGTTGGGATCCTGGACAATTGCGAAAAGAAATTATTGAAGACTCTTGGATTGTAGCTGATGGCAATGATAAACAGACCTATTCTGATAGTGACAACTTGTGGAAAGAAGTTATGGAAGGCATGGGTGAAATATACAATCATTTAGCCAGTTTACCTGAAAGACCCGATTTAAATTAATAGGAGTATATTGATAGTATGAAGAGAAGAAAATTATTAATGATTCCTGGCCCAATAGAATTTGAGCCAGCAGTATTAAGAGCAATGAGTGTGGAAACGGCAAGTCATGTTGCCCCTAATTTTATTGCTTGCTTTCAATATTGTATAAAGGCTTTTAAAGAAGTTTTGAAGGCTCCTAATGGACAGGCATTTATTGTTGCAGGAAGTGGGACTCTTGCCATGGACATGGCTGCAGCAAATTTAATCGAGCCTGGAGATAAAGCCTTAGTTATCTCTACTGGATATTTTGGTGTTAGATATGAAAACATCCTTAAGCGATATGGCGCGGAAACCACCTTATTAGAAAGTGATTTAGGAGATGTGGTTTCACTTGATCGTATAGAGCAAGAGTTAAAAACAGGCAATTACAAATTAGTCACCTTTACACATGTAGATACTTCAACGGGGGTTTTAGTAGACCCTGAGCCTATTGCAAAATTAGCTCAACAATACGGTGCATTAAGCATCCTTGATGGGATTTGTTCTGTTGCAGGTGAAGAACTAAAACAAGAAGAATGGGGCGTAGATGTGGTAGTTACGGCTTCTCAAAAAGCTTTAGGAGTTCCTCCAGGTTTAGCTTTAGTTATGGCTTCTTCAAAAGCTATCAAAACATGGGAAAATAGAAAACATTTGGTTGCTAACTATTATGCAGATTGGGAAAACTGGCTACCTATTATGCAGGCCTACGAAAACGGGAAGCCGTCCTATTTTGGAACTCCCCCTGTTAACTTAATCGTTGCCTTAGAAACTAGTTTAAAATTGATATTAGAAGAAGGCATTGATGCGCGAATTGAACGTCATCAAAACTACGCACGAGCTTTTAGAGAAGCATTGCATGCCGTTGGATTAGAGCTCATTGCTAGTTCTAATGATCACGCAGCACATACCTTGTCTGCAGTTCTCTATCCAACAAGTATAGACTCCAGTGATTTCACTAAAAAAATTGGCGAAAAAGATGTCATTGTTGCGGGTGGACTGCTCCCCTCTTTTAAAACTAAATACTTTCGTGTTGGACACATGGGCAGTGTATCTAACAATGATTTAATGGCTACGCTAAGCGCTATTGAATACGCCTTAGGTGAAGCGGGTTATATGTACGAACGAGGCAAAAGCTTAGTGACCTTTCAAAGATTTTTACACGATTAGCCTATGAAAAAATTAAAAACAATAACGTATTACTTCTTCGGGGTTTTATACCTTCTGGCAGGTGCTATGCATTTTGTCAATCCAGATTTTTATCTAAAGATTATGCCTCCTTACCTCCCCTTTCATTTGGGCTTAGTTTATATAAGTGGTGTAGCTGAAATTCTTTTAGGCCTTGGCTTGATTTATAAACCTACTCGCCAAATAGCTGCTTGGGGAATAATTGCCTTATTGATTGCTGTATTTCCTGCAAATATCTATTTAGCTTTCAATCAAGGAGCGCAAGAAGCTTTAGGCACTAATCAGTTAGAAGCTTTATGGATAAGGTTTCCTATTCAAGTGTTGTTGGTAGTTATTGCTTATTGGCAAACTCGGATTGAAAAAGTTTAGTGAGAGTCAAACATCCCAATCAATTTTGAAATCTCTTCAGCCTTGATTGTTTTGTCTTTCGACACAAAGTAGAATTTTACGTAGTAGAGTAATTCGCGAATGATCTCTTTATTCGTAGCTGGAGTAAAGAAGCTTTCTTTTTCCTCCATCTTCATTGATTTCAAGTAGTCTTTGATCTCTCTGCGTTGAAAGGGAACCCCCTTATTTAATGGGTTCATGTAAAAAATGGTTTCACGCGCATTGTCCATGTCATAATCAAAAACAAAGTTCTTTTGATACGCTAATACAAAGTGCCTGTATAAGTTGACCCCATACACTGGCAACTCTAATTGTTGTGATAAGATGATGTATAGGATTCCTAGAGAAATTGCATTTCCTTTCTTGCTTTCCACCACATGGTTAATACAAAAATCAGCGATGTCAACTTCTTCATTTTTGACTCCATTAAAGCCTATAATAGTGTAAAATACTTGATTGAAAATGTTGATGTTTTCTAAGGGCGTATAGCTTTGATTTAACTCTAGCCAAATTTTTTGGCGGGCCTTATCAATTTGCTGATAAACGTCATCTTTATTAAGGTCAGGAAACTGATGTCTCGCTACTAAAAGGGCACCATCTAGTAAGGTAGCTAAATCGTCGTTTAGCCAATCTTTCAGGTCTTCTTTTAAGCCTGTAAATTGGATAATGTGAATGAGTTCCTCAATCCGGTCGTGCAATGCTAAATTAGCACTATCGCTCCAAGCATTTTCCAGCTCAGGAATCACCTCGGTCCCGTATGAAATAATGCGCTTACTTACATTTTCGTATACTTCCGGATCTTCATCATCCAACAAGCGGATAAGTGCATTTATTTCTTTACGCTGACTCATTAATTATTTCTTAGCCTTAGCTTTACCTCTTTTTGCAGGTTGATTTTTAATAATATCAAGTACTTCAGGTAGTTTTAATTTTTCAGCATCAACATCTTTAGGAATTTTAAAATTCTTCTTGTCTTTTCGGATATATGGCCCCCATCTTCCGTTAAGCACTTGAATGCCTTCTTCCTCAAATTCCATGATGAATTTGTTCGCATCAGCTACTCTCTTTTCTTCAATCAATAGAATAGCATCTGGCAATTGAATCGTGTAAGGATCTAACTCACTTGCTTTTGTAATAGATACAAATTTCTTTTTGTGTAAAAGGTATGGACCAAAACGACCTATTGCAGCTTTCACTTCTTCTTCTTCAAACAAACCAACTACTCGAGGTAACTGGAATAAATCCATGGCCTCTTCTGCTGTAATCGTCTCAATACTTTGGGTAGGAAGTAATTTTGCATATTGAGGTTTTTCTACTTCATCTGGCGCTCCAATTTGAGCCATTGGGCCATAACGACCAACTCTTACCAACAGCGTATGTCCTGTTTTTGGATCTTTACCTAAGATTCTTTCTCCTGAAGCTCTATCCGCATTTTCAATAGTATCTTCTACCGATTCATGAAAAGGTTTGTAGAATTTGGAAACCATGGCACTCCATTCTGTCTTTCCTTCTTCAATTTTGTCAAATGATTCTTCCATTTGTGCAGTAAAATCAAATTCCATGATTTCACTAAAATGCTCTATTAGAAAGTCATTCACTACTATACCTATATCTGTAGGGAATAGTTTCATTTTTTCAGCTCCAGTAAGTTCTGTAGCTACTTCTGTTTCAATTTTCTGATCAGTAAGTGTAAGTACTCTATACTTTCTTTCTACCCCATCTCGATTCGTTTTTTCAACGTAAAATCTCTTTTGAATAGTAGAAATAGTTGGTGCGTATGTAGACGGTCTACCAATACCCAATTCTTCTAACTTTTTCACTAAACTAGCCTCTGTATATCGAGCACTTGCTTTAGTAAATCTTTCCGTTCCAGTAATTTCTTTAAGCGGTAAATTTTGCCCTACACTCAATGGAGGTAACATTCCGCTTACATCCTCATCCTCATCCTCATCATCTTTACCTTCAAGGTATACTTTCAAGAATCCGTCAAAAATTAACACTTCACCTTTCGCTTGAAATTGTTCTGCAGAGTTACTCACATCTATTGAAACGATGGTTCTTTCCAACTTAGCAGATGACATTTGAGAAGCAATTGATCGTTTCCAAATCAAGTCATATAGACGTTGCTCATCAAAATTAGAACCCGCTTCTTGTTCTTCAAATTTAGTTGGACGAATAGCCTCGTGAGCTTCTTGAGCATCTTTAGCTTTCGTTGAATATTTTCTAACCTTCACATACTCCTCCCCGTAGTTTGAAGTAATGGCTTGCACTGCAGAGTTAACTGCAGTTTGAGAAAGACTAACTGAGTCAGTTCTCATATAGGTAATGTGTCCAGCTTCATATAGCTTTTGCGCAACACTCATCGTTTTGGCAACAGGAAAACCTAATTTCCGACTAGCCTCTTGTTGCAAGGTTGAAGTAATGAAAGGTGCTGCTGGATTTTTCGTTGAAGGTTTCTTTTCAATGTTTCCTATAGAAAAAGTAGATCCTTTGCATTCTTCTAACAAAGTCATTGCTTCAGCTTCAGTTTTTAATCGCTTAGGTAACTCCGCTTTAAGTAGCGTATGTTTCCCTTGCTTATCTTCTACATTAAATAAGGCAGAAACTTTGAAAAAGCTATTGGATTCAAACTTGGTAATTTCTCTTTCCCGCTCTACAATAATTCGCACAGCTACAGATTGTACTCGTCCTGCTGATAAAGAGGGCTTTACTTTTTTCCATAAAACTGGAGATAACTCATACCCTACTATTCGATCTAATATTCGTCGAGCTTGTTGGGCATTTACTAATCCCATGTTTAACTTACGTGGGTTATCCAATGCATGCAAAATAGCATCCTTAGTTACTTCAGTATAAGTGACTCTTTTTACTGTTTTTACATCTAGTCCTAAGATCTCACATAAATGCCAAGAAATAGCTTCTCCTTCACGGTCTTCATCCGTCGCTAAGAGCACTTCATCCACTTCTTTCGCTAATTTCTTTAGCTTTTTAACAATGTCTTTCTTATCGTCTGAGACCACATAATTCGGTTCAAAATTATTCTTTACATCTATAGAAATATCCTTCTTTGGCAAATCTCTAACATGCCCGTAGGATGATTCAATGATGTAATCATCACCCAAATATTTTTGAATTGTTTTCGCTTTTGATGGGGACTCAACAATGACTAATTTTTTTGACATTCTAAATTATTTTGACATTCAAATTTTCAACAAATGTAGTTTTACTTTTAATTTATTCAAGAATTATGTTGAAAATCTATTAAAAAAATAAACTGCTATACCCTTATAATGTTTTACTTTTACGCAAAAATTAGCCAAGATGTCCAAAGCTTCATTACGTGCAATATCTCCGATAGATGGAAGATATGCAAATAAGGTAAGCGAACTCAGTGAATACTTTTCTGAGTTCGCATTAATCAAATATCGAGTAATCATCGAAATTGAATATTTCATTGCCCTGCACGAAGCTAAAATCCCTCAGTTGTCTTCTCTCAAGAAAAAACAATATGCTGACTTAAGAAGTATTTACGAGAATTTTGAAGATGCGGATGCAGAAGCGATTAAAAAAATCGAACAGACCACGAATCATGATGTGAAAGCTGTTGAGTATTTTTTAAAAGAAAAGTTTGAAGAATTAGGTTTAGGAGCCATCAAAGAGTTTATTCATTTTGGATTAACTTCTCAAGACATTAATAATACCTCATTCCCTTTGATGCTTAGAAACTGCGACGAGCATGTTTGTCTACCCACATTAAAGCAGTTAAATGCTCATTTAGAAGAACTAGCTGCCGACTGGAAAGATATTCCATTGTTAGCAAGAACACATGGTCAACCTGCAAGTCCTACTAAGTTAGGGAAAGAGATTATGGTTTTTGTTGAGCGTTTGGTGAATCAAACAGATACACTAGAAGAACTTCCTATTGCAGCTAAGTTCGGCGGAGCAACGGGAAACTTCAATGCACACCACTTGGCATACCCTGAAGTAGATTGGATCGAATTTGCCAATAATTTCGTTGAAGAGAAATTAGGTTTATATCGTTACCAATACACTACTCAAATAGAACACTACGATTTTCTTGCTGCTTATTTCGATAACTGGAAAAGAATCAACAGCATCTTAATTGACCTCTGTAGAGATGTATGGACTTATGTTTCCATGGATTACTTTAAGCAAAAAATAAAGAAGGGCGAGATAGGTTCTTCAGCGATGCCGCACAAAGTGAACCCTATTGATTTTGAAAATGCAGAAGGAAATTTAGGCATAGCTAATGCGCTATTCGAGCACCTAGCAGCTAAGCTTCCGGTATCTCGTTTACAAAGAGACTTAACCGATTCAACCGTGCTTAGAAATATAGGTGTGCCTATTGCGCATACCTTGATAGCTATTAAATCCATAGAGAAAGGATTGGACAAATTATTATTGAATGAAGCGAAGATTGCCCAGGATTTAGATAATAACTGGATGGTTGTAGCTGAAGCTATTCAAACTATATTGAGAAGAGAAGGAATTCCTAATCCTTATGAACAATTGAAAGAGTTAACTCGAACTAATACGCATGTTGGTCAAAAAGAGATTCATGCTTTTATTGATGGTCTATCTGTCTCTGACAAATTGAAAAAAGAGTTAAAAAATATTAGCCCAAGTAACTATGTAGGGGTTTTCTAAAACTTAAATAAGAAAAACCTTACTTTTGCACCCTCAAATAAATTATCCAGTTACATGAACGAAGGAAGAAGTCAATATATCGGCATCATATTAATAAGTATTATCGTTTACTTACTAGCAGCCCGATTTTTCAAGAGTGTTGATGCACCCGTTGACGAAGATGTCGCTGCTACTGAAGAGATTCTATCAAATGACTCGATAGAATCAAACCCATCAAATATAGATACGAATACGATCGAGCCTGCTACTATAATAATAGTAGAGAATGGAGATTCAGTAGAAGTTGATGCAGCAGATTATGCGGCGAAAAATAGACTGGGTGCTTTTTATCCATTAGCAAATGGATCTGAAGAAGAAATTGTCTTAGAAAATGAATTGCTAAAAATCACCTTGAGTTCTAAAGGAGCTCAGGTTAAAACAGTTGAGTTAAAAGAATTCAAAGATTTTAATCACGACCCTTTAATGATAGTTGAGGAAACTCAGCAAATCAATTACATATTGTCATTGGCAAACGGGAATACTGTTTCAACGGAAGATTTATACTTTCAAGCTAAGGAAGATGGGGAGAGTGTAATTTTCACCGCTCCAGCTGGAAATGGAAGTGTTCAGTTCACCTACACATTGCCTAGCAATTCTTACCTAGTGGATTACCAATTAGGCTTAAATAACTTACAAAGTGTTTTAGATACCAAGGCAGATGACTTGGAATTAACATGGGATTATGAAGCTGGTAAGCACGAACAAGACATGTCTAGTGAAAAGACAAAGTCTACTGCTTATTGGAAAGTCTTTGAAAATGATGTTGAACACATTGGTGTCGGTAAATCAAAAGAAGAAAGTATTGAAGCCAGTATTTTATGGTTGAGTTTCAAGCAACGATTTTTCAATGCTACTTTTTTAAATGAAAACACCTTTACAGATGTAACTGTTGAAACGGAAATCGAAAGTGATGATAGCACGAAAGTTGCTGGATTCCACGGTGAGATGGCTATGGCATTAGACTTCTCAGATGCTAATCAATCTTTTGACATGCAGTTGTTTTATGGTCCGAACAACTACAAGATGTTAAAGACTTATAAAAACGACATGCATCATGTAGTTGAGTTAAGTGCTGATTTCTTTTTATTCAGATGGGTGAAATGGATTAACGCTTGGTTAATTATTCCACTGTTCAACTTCATTGAGAAATTTATCCCAAATTACGGGATTATCATATTAATAATGACTTTGATCATTAAGATGATCTTAATGCCCCTGACTTTCAAATCTTATGTATCTACTGCAAAACAACGGGTTTTAAAACCAGAGTTAGATGAGCTTAAGGAACAATTTGGCGACGATTCAGCAGGATATTCAAGAGCACAAATGGACCTATACAGTAAAACTGGTGTAAGTATGTTTGGGGGTTGTTTACCGATGCTTTTGCAGATGCCTTTCTTATTGGCGATGTTCTACTTCTTCCCATCTTCTATTGAGTTGAGGCAAGAGAGTTTCTTATGGGCGCAAGATTTATCTACATTTGATACGATTCCATTACTTACTTGGGCGAAGAGTATTCCTTTGTTAGGTAATCACTTAAGTGTCTTTACTATTTTGATGACTATTTCGTCTATTCTTATGGCGAAGTTCAATCCTCAAATGCAATCTCAGCCGAGTCAGCCAGGAATGGAAATGATGAAGTATATGCCATATATCTTCCCATTTTTCTTGTTATTCTTGTTTAACGACTTCCCTGCTGCATTGACTTATTACTACTTCTTATCGAATATGATCACTTTCGGACAACAGTTCGTAATCAACAAATTCTTCATTGACGAGGATAAGATTAAATCTCAACTTGAGGAGAATAAGAAGAAGCCTGTCAAAAAGTCTAAGTGGGCTTCAAAAATGGAAGAGGTATACAAACAGCAGCAACTTCAACAAGAGCAAAAAAAGAAATAAACCGCTGCATTGTCACAAAACAAAGTCTTATCAAAGAATTCCCTTGCAACATGTAAGAATAATGTAAATTATTTTTAACTTTAGCGCTCAAACAATTTTTAAACTAAAAACAAGATGATGAAAAAAGTATTACTTTTAAATTTATTGTGTTTTGCATTTTTTTCAGTATTCGCCCAAACGCAAGTAGGTCGGACAACTTATGATTTGCAAACGAATAATGCTAACTGTCGAAGAGTAGCAACAAACGCAACTGGTGAAGTTGTAATTACCTATACCAAGAGTTTGACAGGTAATGAAGCAGCTCCAGATCGCGGAACTGGCTATAACTACAAAAACGCAGCTGGTGTATGGTCAGAAACTAATTTTCCTGCTTCAGGTTTTACTAGATTCGATATTGCAAGAACTGGTTGGTCAAACATTGGTTTCTTAGCGAATGGTAAAGAAATGATTGTGACTCACTTCGCGGATGATGTTACTGCATTCGGTGGTCTTCAAATTCAAGATAGAGCCTTAGGTTCTGGAGGAACTTGGAGTACAACTTCTTTAAATTCAACAAATCCTAGCTTCACATATACTGATGATGCAACATGGCCAAGAATGGCAGTTACTGGAGATTCTATCTTCATTGTAAGTTCTGTTCAAATTGGAACATTTGTAAATGGCGTTGATGGTGGATTATACTATCACCGTTCTTTAGATGGTGGTGCAACATGGACTGAAGGTGTTTTACCTTTCGTAAATGGAAGTAACTTTATTACAATCGGTGCCGATGCTTATGCAGTAGATGGTAACGATAATGGTGTAATTGCTGTTGTGGTAGGAAGATATAATTCATTTGTATTGAAATCAACTGATTTTGGTACGACATGGACATCTACTAAAATGATAGAAGTATTAGATGAAAACGGTTTACCAACTGCTAACAATTATTCAGGTGAAAGTTCAGAGTCTGCTATCCGTCAAGATATCAGTGATGAATCTTATTCTATAGTAGTAGATGATAGTGATATGGTTCACGTTTGGATGGGTAAATTGGAATATGAAAAAATTGCTTTCCAAGAAGGAACGGTAATTCCATTTGCTGAAGGTTTATTATATTGGAACGAAACAATGAGTGCTCCAAAAACTTTGCACGCTTCAAGATTTACTGTAGAAGCTGGTGCTGATTGTGACCCTTTATACCCTAACACGGTAATTAATGATCCTGATTTCATTCAATTCGGTTTATACTCTTCTTCTTTTTCTTCTCAGCCTAGTGGAGCTTACGGTGACAATGGTGACTTAGTTGTTGCTTACTCACGCATGAGAACAGCTGCAATTGATACTGCTGGATTAGCTTTAAATGCTACCGCTGATGGATTCTTATATAAAGATGTATTTGTATTGAAATCTAGTGATAATGGTGTTACTTGGGATGGTCCAATTAACGTATCTAGCCAAGATACTATGGAATGTGCCTACCCGGGTGTTCCAAGAAAATTCTACAGTGGAAATGTTCCACTTATTTGGATGCAAGATGCTCGACCAGGCAATGCATTACAACCTCCTCCAGGTTATGTCCATAACTATGGTACTAACACTATTGAATACGCTGATGTAAGCGTTGCTTCAATTGTAACGCCTGCAGATATCACTTGTCCTACAATCGTTCTTTTGGACCCATTAAATGATTCAATTGCTGTTGCTTCTGGATGTCCTCCATCAGCTGATGATTTATCAGCGATCTTAAATATTGATGATGTTCCTCAAGGTCCAGATGATTCAATGATTAGAGTTGTAGGTGCTTTACCTAACTTTTCAGTACCTGGTGTATATGTATTAGATATCTACTTAGAAGATGCTGCTGGGAATACCAGTAGTGATACTGTAGTAGGACTTATAGTTAATGTTGTTGCGGATACTATTCCTCCTACATTTACTTTCAATGGTCCTGACACTTTAGCTGTTGTGAGTGGAAACGTTTATGCTGATCCGGGGCTAGTTTACGCTGATAATGGATGTACTCCTCCAGTACCGTCAGAAACAGATAACGTTAACCCTACAGGTGCAAACGGTCTATTTACCTATGTATATACAATTACAGATAACAGTGGAAATGTAACACTTGCTACTAGATATGTAAATGTGATTGGTGGTGATGTTACTCCTCCAGCTATCACTTTAAATGGTTTAGCTACAGATACAGTTGAAGCTTGTACGTTCTACAATGAATTAGGTGCAACTGCATTTGATTTAGTTGATTTTGTTGTTTCAGTGACATTAGACGCTACTGCATTAGACATTAATGTTGTAGGCAACTATGATGTAATTTACACTGCTACGGATGCAGCTGGTAACCCAGCAACTGAAACAAGAACTGTTTATGTTGAAGATAATACTGATCCTGTATTAAGTATTATTGATGATAACGATTTAGTTACTCCTGCAAATTCTTACACAGAAGGTGGAATTAACTATACTTACTTAAACGAAACATTTGTAGCACCAGCTACTGCTGCTTCTGACCCTAATTGTAATGGTCAAGTTGTAACAGTTACTACTGATGCAAGTGCTGTTCAAGTAGGTACTGCCGGTAACTATACTGCTGTATTTACAGCTGTTGATGAAAACGGTAATGACGTTAGTCAAAACTTAACAGTAAGAGTTGGAAAAGAGCCAACTGCTGATTTCACATTCATTGAAACTTCAAGTGGTCTTATTCTAACGAATACGTCTACTGATAGTCCTAATGCATATGCTTGGGATTTCGATAATGGTCAAACAAGTACTGCTGCCGCTTCAACTGCAGGTGTACCAACGTACTCAGCAAATGATGCTAATTATCCTACATACAATGTATGTTTAACAGTAAGAAATCGTTTCAATGAGGCTCCTTTTAACAAGACAGCTAGTACGGTTTGTAAATCTGTTTCAATACCAGTAGGTATTATTGATAGAAATGACTTAAATGCAGCTGTTGAAATCTTCCCTAACCCAACAAACGGGGTGTTAAATGTGGAGATTTCAGAAACTAGTGCTTCTAACTTAACTGTTGAAGTAACTAATGTTCTTGGAGCAGTAATCGCATCTAAAGATTTAACTAAAGTGAATGCTAAAGAAACTGTTACTTTCAATTTGGAAGGAAATGCAGCTGGTATCTACTTCGTAAATATTTCTTCAGATAACGCTACGATCTCTAAAAGAGTAATCATGAAGTAATCTGATTTAACATTATATAGTAAAAGTGCCTCGATTTATTCGGGGCATTTTTATTTTAATTCACATATATTTATATTATTATGTATGTAAATTATTTGTACTTTAAAGAAGTGCCCCTTCTTCGTATCTTTCTTGTATATACATTAGGATCCGCCTTAGGGCAATTGTTTCCTCTACCCTCTCTAAGCAATGCCATACTCTTCAGTATTCCGGTTCTTCTTAGTCACGCGATATTCCTTCGAATAAACTATCAGCACGAGCACTTAAATAAACAAGTAAAACGGGTTTCTTCAAATCTATTCACTACCGTATTCCTTGCAGCATACAGCCTAGCAATGGTTAGTTCTCAGCATACCAAAAATCACCTCACACAACTTCCTATTACGGAGAGCCAAGTCTTGCAAGTAGAACTAAGTTCTACCGTCATAGAAAAAGCCAATACTTATCAAGTTCAAGGAAAAGTAAGGTATCAATTAGAACATAACACCTATACACCCTGTAGCGGTAAGGTCATCTTGTATATTGCCAAAAATTCAAAGAGTCAATCCTTACAACAAGGCGATGAAATTTATGCAAGGCTTAAGCTAAAGCTCATCGAGCAGCCTAAAAATCCATATCAATTTAGCTACGCTAATTACCTAAGCGCTCTAGGTATTTACCACAGCGCCTATATAGACAGCTATGAACTAAGCAAGCCATCAATGAAACCAAAGCTGACCTTTAAAGGGGTAATTGAAAAGTCCCAAATCTATTTGCAACAAGCACTAAGCAAAGTCGTCGAAGATCAAGAGGCCTTATCTGTAGCTAGTGCTTTGCTCTTAGGTGATAAAAGTTTATTAGATGGAGATACTAAAAGCATATACGCTCATAGTGGTGCTATGCATGTATTGGCCGTAAGTGGACTTCATGTCGGCATCATATACCTCATTCTTTCCCAAATATTGTTTTTCATTCCGAAGAAGAAGATTCTAAAGGCGCTGCTATTAATTATCGGGATTTGGTTTTACACTGCGATAACCGGAGGCTCACCATCGGTACTGAGAGCAGCTACTATGTTCACCTTTATTGCAATAGGTCGTTCATTAAAACAGCACGTCAACATCTACAACATGCTAGCCGCATCTGCTTTATTGCTAAGCATCATACAGCCGAGTTTGCTTTTCAATATAGGTTTCCAACTTTCCTATACTGCAGTACTAGGCATCTTATACTTTCAGAAACGGATCTATAACTTATATATCAGCAGTAATTGGTTTATAGATAAGCTGTGGATGTTGAGCTCAGTTTCATTTGCTGCGCAAATAGGGACCCTTCCCTTGAGTTTATATTACTTCCATCAATTCCCTGTTTACTTTTGGATCTCTAACCTTCTCGTCATCCCTCTAGCCACATTGATTGTTTACTTGGGAGTTGGTATTTTCATCAGTTCTCCGCTTCCAATCATCAGCCAGTTCATTGGTAGAATCTTAAACTTCACCGTAAAAACCCTTAATAATTTTTTAAGCTATTTGGGCCAGCTTCCATTTGCGCTAAGTGAGGGATGGCATCTTTCTGTGTTCGAGTTGTTTTGCGCCTATGCTATTCTCTTATTATTTATTGGAGCCATTGGATACAGGCAGAAAACACTTTTGAAGGCAGCTTTAGTTCTTGTGCTGGCACTAACAACTTCTTTTACCACAAAGAAGCTGAGCTCATCCATAAGCCATGATTTTACGGTGTATCACTCCTATAAGCATCCCATTCTAGAGTTTCGTTCGGGATTATCATCCTTCATACTGACAACAAGCCCAAAAAATGAACGCTCAGCGCTATTTAAAGCAATAAACATCAATATACTGGCCAAACAGGTTAAAAAGCAGGAGATTCAAACTATGGAGCCCGGGTTGCAGCTATATCATTTTGCAAATACCAACTTCCTGGTAGTTAACCAATCAGTCCCTTCAATACCCGATTCTACATCTGTAGATTACGTTATTTATTGTAATCAAAGCAAACTTAATTTGAAGGACTTTAGTCAGCAAGTTCAAGCCAAAACGTACGTCTTTGATGCTACGAATAAATCCTATCTTTATGGTACGTGGAAAACCGCTTGCAAAGACTTGAATTTAAATTGTTATTTTGTGCATGATTCCATCGCTTTTGAACAAAAATTAAAGTAAATAATGAAGTTTGATTTAATTGAATATCAAGTTAAAGATCAGATTGCTTACCTCTTTTTGAATAGGCCAGAAAAGCGTAATGCTTTTAATGAAGCGCTAGTTAACGAACTCAAAGTAGCTTTTTCAGAAGCAGAAAATGATAAAGACGTTCGAGCTGTTGTTTTAGGAGGAAGAGGTAAGGCATTTAGTGCTGGTGCTGATCTTGCGTACCTACAAGGCTTACAAAGCAATAGTTACGAGGAAAACCTAGCAGATTCTAACAATCTAAAAGAACTTTACCAGCATATTTACACGTACAAAAAAGTAGTCATTGCCATGGTGCAAGGACATGCAATTGCTGGAGGTGCTGGACTCGCAACAGTGTGCGATTTCACCTTTGCAATTCCAGAAGCTTTGTTTGGATATACTGAAGTTAAAATTGGTTTCATTCCTGCTATCGTTATGGTCTTTTTATTGCGGAAAATAGGTGAAGGAAAAGCCAAAGAGTTGTTGTTGACGGGTAAATTAATCAATGCCGAAGCTGCTAAAGCATTTGGTCTTATCAACGAAGTAGTTTCACCCGAAAGCATAGAAAAAACTGTGCATAGTTTTGCAATGGACCTAGTTAAATCTAGTTCTCCGCAATCCATTACAAGTACTAAACACATGATGGATCGAGTGCAAAATATGGATGTTATCGATGCGTTCAATTACGCTGCTGAAATGAACGCAAAAGGTAGAGAAAGTGAAGATTGCAAAAGAGGTATTCAAGCCTTTTTAAACAAAGAGAAAATCAACTGGTAATGTTGAATCTGCTCTGGAATTGGATGGTCAAACCCGGCCTCCTTATCCTCCTCCTCATGCAATTCATGAAGGCACTTTTTCTTAAGAAGAATAAGGTATTCATCCAAGAGGAAACCAACAGCGAAATACTTACCTGTTTCACTAATAGTTTTTCAATAGATATTGCCTCACTTTCTTACTTACTTTTTATACCCTTACTTGCTATTCTAATTCAAGCTATTTGGAAACCAGCTAAATTTATCCATTTCTTTCTGCGTATATATTATGCCTTGGTGATTGTGTTTGTGCTTGCCATCAACTGGATAGACATGCATATGTTCTCCTATTGGAATGCAAAAACTAGTGCCAAAGCACTCTCCTATCTGAACACGCCCGACATGGTAATTGCAACAGCAGGTAAAGGATTAGCTCTAGTATTTTTCATTTTGATAATCACGGGATTTCTCATCTTTCTTCTCTTCTTCAAATTTTTCCTCGATAAAGTTGATCTAAGCCAAAAAAGGTCATGGTTGACACCAATATACTTCTTGCTCGCTTTAAGTCTTCTAATCTTAGGATTACGAGGTGGATTGAGAGAGATTCCTATCAATCAAAGTGATGCTTACTATTCGAGTAATCATGTGCTAAATGTAGCTGGAGTTAATTCCATTTGGAATATTGGAAATGTCCTCTTTCAAAATCAAAACACCTTAAAGAATAATCCATACCGATTGCTAGAAGACCAAAAAGCACAAGAGATCTTTGAATCGATTAATACGGTGGCCAAAGACACGACTATTCAATTACTCAATACTCGAACACCTAACATCATTTACATTGCTTTAGAAGGGGTGAATGCCAATTGCATTAACGAGTATAACTCTGGGAATAACTTCATGCCTGAAGTTTCCAAAATTATTGAGGAAGGATATATATTTAAGCGTATGTACGCGAGTGGCATGAGAACAGATCAGGGACTTGTGGCTGTACTAAGTGGTTTTCCTGCTTTACCCTTGCATACTATTGGCGCACAGCCAGAAAAATTCCAACACCTTCCATCTCTACCATTGGCCCTAAAAGAAAAATCATATACCAATAAGTTTTTCTTTGCGGGTGAACCAGAATTCGGAAGCTTTAAAGCCTACTTGGTACACAATGGTTTTGAGAAAGTGTATAGCTTGGATGACTTCCCAAAAGAACAACAGACGCAAGACCTTGGTGCTCCAGATGAATTCTTGTTTGACAAATTCCTAGAAGACATGGAAAATCCACAAGAGCCATTCTTCTCTTTAATGCTAACTCAGACTACTCACGAACCTTTTGACATGCCTTTCAATGAAGATGAGGAAGATGACGCCAGGAAGTATATTAATACGGTTAAATATTTGGATGGATTGATTGGAGAGTGGTATGAAGCTTGTAAGGATATGCCTTGGTTTGAGAATACGCTTTTTATTATTTCATCTGACCACAGCCACACCTTCCCTGCTCGTTATTGGTATACCGATAGGAATAGATATCAGATTCCATTCATTATGTTTGGACCTGCTTTGAAAGATGAATTTAAGGGTGAAGTAAATATGCGCTTGATGAATCAAACAGACATTCCATATAGTCTGGCAAAGCAATTGGATCTCCCAAGCGAAGATTACCAATTTAGCAAAGACATGATGAATCCATATAGCCCTTTGCATACTTCATTCATTTCCATTCATGGACATACATGGATAGATAAGCAAGGCGACTGCTTCATTAATTACGACATGAATAATCAAGAACTAATGGAAAATCCTGATTTAAATTCTTGTAATTTGAAAAATGCTGCGTACTTTCAAGTCGTTTTTAACACCTATATAAATTATTAAACAACTCGAGTTCATGATTTTAATAGCGGATGGCGGATCAACAAAAACAGAATGGATTCTTTTAGATAAAGGAGAGCAAGTAGTGCATACAGAAACAATTGGCTTAAACCCATTCTTTGTTACTCAAGCAGATGTTCAAAAGGCCATCCTTAATTCTAAACTTGCCCCTCACCTAACAGTGGTTAAATCCATACATTTTTTTGGTGCAGGTTGTTCAAATGAAGTAAAACTTAAGGAATTAGAAAGTTACTTAAGCCAAGTTTTTAAGGAAGCGGAAGTTGAAGTAAAAACAGACATTGAAGGAGCTGTACTCGCTGTTTCAGATAATAAGCCATGCCTTGTTTGCATATTAGGAACCGGTTCTACCTTCCGTATATTCGACGGTAAAGACATTCAAAAAAAATATTCATCTCTAGCCTACATTATAGGAGATGAAGGTAGCGGGACGCATATTGCGAAGGCCCTTTTACGAAAGGTTTTTTACCAGCAACTACCTCAAGATTTACGGGATGATTTCTTCAGAGAATATCCTATTGATGCTAGCGATCTTTTACAAAAAGTATATAAAGAACCTTTAGCTAATCGCTATCTCGCTTCTTTTGTTCCATTTTGCAAAAAGCATATTGAACGACCAGAAATAGAGCAAATCGTTTTAGATTGTTTAGATGAGTTTGGTGAAAGCCATTTATCGCGTTTAGCTGAGATTAAGGCTTCCCCCGTGCACTTCATTGGAAGCATTGCCTTCTATTTTGAAGACCAATTAAAGCAAATTGCTAAAAAGCATGGATTCAAGATTGGAAAAATTGTGCAAAAACCTTTAAGTCACCTTAAGGAACAATTCGTATAAACTAAGCCGCTTCGAGCTTACTAGCTTTGCGCTTATTCAAGAACCACAAACCAAGAGCGATTAGTAAAGTGATAATTTGCGCAGCCATCGTTTGATAGGTAGGATAAAATCCTAGTGCGTCAATACTGAATCTGAAGTTGAATAAATCCACACCTATAAATGCAGCTTCTTGCAATTCCTTTATTCCTCTTCCTGCTAAAATTACCGCGAGGATAATCATAGTTATAGATGAAATCTTGAAAACTTGATGTATGGGCATTCTCTTAGAAAACTTAATGATCAAAACACCAATTACAGCGATAACACCGGCAGCAAACAAACTACCTAAGAAAACAGCTAAACCCGACTCACTTCCACCTGCCATACTTAGGGAAGATAAGAAGATAACTGATTCAAAAGCTTCCCGAAATACCACTACAAATGCCAATAAAGCAACAGACCATAAGCTATTTGCATTCAAGTGTTTAGACAACTTTGACTTCACAAATTTATTCCAAGCAATAGCATTCGATTTATCATGAAGCCAGAAACCAACAGAAAGTAAAATAACAACCGCAAGCAAGGCCCCTAAGCCTTCTATTAATTCTCTTTTATGAGCACCCATGGCAATTAATTTCCCCGCAAAAAAGTAGCTAATAAAACCAATAAGCAAGGCAACAATCCATCCTCCGTGAACATATTTCTTTGCCTTTTCACCATCTGTGAATGTATTCAGTGCAGCAAGAATAGCAACGATAATTAATAATGCTTCCATCCCTTCTCTCATTAGAATAGAGAAGCTAGCAATGAACACAAACCAAAATCCGCTTTGTTCTTTTTCGTTTTCTATAATGTCAAAATGATAAGCTATCTTATCATATTGCTCTTTTACTAAAGTATCATTATTGGGTTTGTTTAACAGCGAACGGAAAATCATCATTTCCTTCTCAATCGTAACAACTTTCCCCGGACTAGTTGCGCCCAATTTAATTTCAACCGGCTCAAAACCAATAAAGTAAGCATCTAAAGCTAATTGATTAGCTTCTTCTGTATTGCCTTCATGATAGGCCGCCATGGACTCCCTCAACATACTCAAGGTCAAGGCTAGACTCTCCTCTTTCCCAACTTCTCCTTTTTGAAAACGTAATGCTTTTATAATGGCTTGACCATCCAAATCGAACAAGGATTCTAGTTTACTATTATTCTGATTCGATAGGCTTGCTAGATCAACTTTACCCAATGCAGCTCCAATTCTTGAGGCATCTACTATGGTGTCTTCGTAGGTCAAGGTCATTACATAGAAAGATAAATCCCAAGTCTCTTGCTCACTCAGATGAGTTTGAGCGGCCATAGAGGTTCCTTCAATTCCTAATTGAATGGTATTATAAATGTGGAATGGGAAAATATGTTGTGCTTCTAAAAAGTTACTCGGCGCTGGCACTAAGCCTATAGAAGAAAGACCATCTCCCCTTCCTAAATCGCCGTGACAATATGCACAATTTTGTAGATATAATTGTCTTCCAGTTGTAATATTTGCTTGAGTAGAAGGCACACTATTCAATATCTCTTGAGCCAGTAACACACGGCTAATCTCATTCGACAAATCTTGAATAACAATCGCATCTGCTTTCGTCCATATCGATTCTTTAAGATATTCAAGATTTAAGCTTAATGCCTTAAAATCTTCATTGCCAACACCCGCTTCTAACTCGCCATGCAGCACTTGCATAGTACTCACGAACTCCTGCATTTCAGCGTATTCGAACTCATTAATAATGGTATCAAATGCAACAGCATTAGGATAATCATTAGCAATGTAATTAGAAAGATTGACCAGGGAACGGAACTTTTGTTGGTCTATATCTTGGGCACAAATATGCGTACTAAATAGACCGATAATAATCAAAATGAGGTAAGTTCTCAATGCATAATTCTTGCGTGGAATGTAAAATTAAGTATTTGTTTGGAATTAATCTAAATAAACATAAAGAAATTATGTAAAATAATCTCTTACAAATTTTGGAGCATTTTTGCAGCATATTCTGGAGTGAAATCTCGCTGTGGATTCCCCATCATTTCATAGCCAACCATAAACTTTTTAACGCTTGCAGAACGCAACAACGGCGGATAAAAATGCATGTGAAAAGTCCACTCAGGATGAGCTTTGCCATCTGTTGGAGATTGATGGATTCCTGCTGAATAAGGAAAAGAACAATCGAATAACTTGTCGTAGGTGCTCGTTAAATATTGAATAGCTTCCGCAAAGGCTTTGGTATCCTCTTGGTTAAAATCATTCAAACTACTTCGCTCCTGCTTCGCAATAATCATGGTTTCAAATGGCCAGATAGCCCAATAAGGTACTAATACCACGAAGGCTTCATTCTCAAAAAGGACGCGTTCCTTTAGCTTGAGTTCCAATTGAACATAATCGGCAAGTAAAGGACATTGATGTTTCTGGTAATATACCTCTTGCTGCTCTTGCTCTTTCACCATCTCCTGAGGCAAACTTTCTTGCGCCCAAATCTGACCATGTGGATGAGGATTGCTGCATCCCATTATGTCCCCCTTATTTTCAAAAATCTGTACCGCATTAATATAATCTAGGCTTCCCAACTCTTGATACTCTTTTGTCCAAGCTTTAACGACTTGTTCAATTGCAGACACGTCCATCTTCGCCAGACTCAGGTGGTGATTTTCTGAGAAGCAAACTACTTTACAGATGCCCTTTTCAGACTTAGCAACTAGTAATTCGTTTTCGTTAACACTCGTTTCTTCAACATCTGCTAGCAAAGCGGCAAAATCATTTTCAAAAACATAGACGCCTTGATATTTTGAATTGATTGATCCATTCGCTCGGGTATTCCCTGCGCATAAATAACAGTTGGGGTCATGCACAACAACTTGACCATCCTTCACCTCTTCCTCCTTCCCTTGCCAAGGTCGTTTGGTTCGATGCGGACTGACTTGAATCCATTCGCCAGTTAGTATGTTTTTACGCCTATGAGAAAAATCCATAATTATAAGGTGCTGACACCTGAAGTGATTTCGAAGTTATAAAAAACTAAATCTAAATTGAAGCGATTCGAATATTCCTTAAAACAGTATTCAGTAATCGCCGCAGCATCTTTTTCTTTCACTAAGGCCAAGACACAGCCACCAAATCCTCCACCCATTTGACGAGCGCCAGGCGCACCTGCATCTAACAAAGTCTCCACTAAAAAGTCGGTCTCTTCGCAAGTCACTTCATAATACTCTTGCAAACTAATATGTCCAGCATGTAAGATATTTCCAGCTTTAAAATAGTCATCATCTTCCAAGGCTGCGATCATGCTCTTTACCCGTTGGTTTTCAAACAAGTGATGTTGCATTCTTCTAGACAATACTTCTGGTAGGCCTAATACTTCTTCTTTTGACGCTGCATTCAAATCTGGCTTACCCAACAGACGTCTTACCTCATTCATTTCTTCTACGCGCTCATTATAAGCCGAATCAGCCAAATTGTGCTTCACTTGACTATTGATAAGCATGAAACGATAATCCTTAAGCTTGATATCATGTGTGGCGTAGCTTAAATCTGAACAATTCAATGACAAAGCTTTATTGCTTTCACCAAAGAGTACCGCAAACTGATCCATGATACCACATTGCAAGCCCACGTATTCTTGTTCGACTCTGCGAGCTAGTTTGGCTATTGTCCAGCGATCGAGCCCTAAATGGAACAATTCATTGAGACTATAAATGAACCCGCAACATAAGGCCGCAGAGCTGCTAATTCCTGCGCCTATAGGTGCCTTCCCCACTTTTAAAACTTGGAAGCCTGGGAGTTCATGTTTTTCTTGTAAGATTTTTATTGCGCCGTAATAGTACTTCCGCCATTGAGATAAACCAACTAGATCTAGTTCTTCGTCTAGTGAGTATGAGAAACGTTTGTCTTTATTCTCATCGTAAATAGACACCACAGGAGTGACTGTTTGAGCTACTGCAAAATAGATATGATAATTGATAGCGGCGGGTAATACCAATCCGCCATTATAGTCAGTATGTTCTCCAATAATATTGATTCTGCAAGGTGCTTGCACCAATATATCCGCATCTTTTTGATAGTGTAGAAAAAAAGAATCTCGCAGCCTCGTCTTCATTACTTGTGATTATGTAAAAGGAAAACTTTCAAGAAATCATCAATGTGACCATCGAGCACGGCATCTGTATTTCGAGATTCGTGATTGGTTCGGTGATCTTTCACTCTTCTATCGTCAAGTACATAAGAACGAATCTGTGAGCCCCATTCATTCTTCATCTTACCCGCTTCAACGTTCTCTCGTTCAGCCATTCGTCTTTCGAGTTCTTTTTCGTACAACTGCGACTTCAACATCTTCAAAGCTGTTTCTCTATTTCCGTGTTGCGAGCGACTCTCTTGGCATTCGACCACAATTCCTGAAGGTGCGTGTCGCACACGAACTGCCGTTTCCACTTTATTAATATGCTGTCCACCTGCTCCACTTGCTCGGTAGGTATCCCAATCTAAATCGGCTGGGCTAATTTCTATTTCTATAGTATCATCAATCATGGGATGTACAAAGACCGATGAAAAAGTAGTCATTCGTTTCCCTTGCGAGTTGAATGGACTTACCCGCACCAAACGATGCACCCCGTTCTCCCCTTTCAGCTGGCCGTAAGCATAGTCGCCTATGATTTCTAAAGAGATTGATCGCAGTCCTACCACATCTCCATCTTGACGATTAAGTTCTCTAACTTTAAAGCCATTACGTTCCGCCCACATAATATACATCCGCATGAGCATTTGTGTCCAGTCGCAACTTTCTGTTCCACCAGCACCCGCATTTATTTCTAGTATGGCATGCAGCGCATCTTCTTCTTTATTGAGGGTCGACTTGAACTCTAGTTCTTCAACTAAGCCCAGGCATTTTTGATACGTCGCTTCGAGTTCTTCTTCGTTAAGTTCACCAAGGGTATAAAACTCTTGCATGACTTCAAGGTCGTTAATGGCTTCAGTTACCCCGTTGTATAAGTTGACCCAATACTTCTCCTTGCTCATTTCTTTGAGCATGATTTCAGCACGTTGAGGGTCATCCCAAAAACCGGATTGAGCAGATACTTTAGTCGTTTCTTCTATTTTGATATTTCGGTCGGCAATGTCAAAGATACCTCCCCAGAGAGTTAGTTTTCTCTCTTATTTCCTTATACTGATCGGATGTCATAGTTGTTTTTAATGTAGGCTGCGAAGATAGGCAAATATGTTGTTTAAATTACGACGCTCTCCTTAGCATGAGCGAAGCGGATGCTAAGGAGAGCTGGGGTGATAAAATAGTATCAGATACCTCAAGCGTAGAGCCCAATTTCAGCTCTACAATAAATAGTAACAAGCTTCCAAACGCCTATTCCAAAGACTTTGAAGAATAGAACTACTCTGATTTATCCAACAAAACACCAATCTCCATAGCTGATGTCATTGGGTCTTCAGGCATATTATGTTCAATAACATAAGTATAGATTCCTGTTTCTTCATATTGTTTGTTAGACTCTACAAGGTGCTCACTATCCCATATTTCAAATCCCATTTCGCCTATGTATTCGCCATTATCTTCCACAACTTTTAAATCGTATTCCATTACGTTTTCTATGCCACTTGGACTAGTTTCTGTTACTTTCACTTTGGCGTATTGACTAGAATAACCAACTATATATCTAAACGAAAGGCTTAAATTATAGCTAAGACTATTATCTTCAATGGGAACCTTAAACTCCTTAACATCTTGCTTTAACCATTCCAGCTTAGGCGATAAATCTTGATGTTCTGAAAAAACTCTATTACCCGGTTCACAGGCGATTAAACTTATCATTACTGTCATTATTACTACTAATTGTTTCATGGTGTAATTTTTATTTATCTAATTTAGTTAAAATTGATTTGAATGCCCAAAACTCATTCTGAGGTAAAGGAGCTTCAAAAGTTTCCATTGACTTAGAGCCTGGAACTTGAATACGTAGTTTCCATGCGTGCAAGCATATAGCAAGCGGCAAGTATTCTTGTTCTGAACCATATTTTTCATCACCAATAACTGGCAGTCCATGATAGGCTAATTGCGCTCGTATTTGATGAAATCTACCTGTGGTAGGTTTTACTTCTAGTAAATATCCATGTTCGTTTTCATCTAAGACTTCATAGCTTAACTCGCATGCTTTGGCTTCTTTAGATGGTTCTTCTACAATGTCAGCTCTTTTGTCTTGTTTGTTCTTAACAAGTAAATTACTCAGTGTTGCGGAACCTTCTGCTGGCTTCTTCTTTACAACAGCTAGATATGTTTTTTGAACTTTTCGTTGACTAAAAAGTTCATTGAATTGCACCAAAATGCTTTTCTTCTTGGCAAAGATTAAGACGCCACTCGTTACCCGATCTAAGCGATGGATTACTCCAATGTACGGATAAGGTTTGCTTGCTTCTAAATGATTGAAGACTTGGTCTTCTGCAGTTGTGTTCTCGTAAGGGTTTTTTTCACTGATTAATCCAGCCAATTTATTAATGACTATATAATCATTGTTTTCTTGGATAACTTCGAGATTGGGCATTAGTGTTGTTTTTTTTACGGAATGATAAACCGGACTCATTCCTGTCCTAAATAAAAAAGCCTGTCAAAATTGACAGGCTTTTCCAATATAATAGTAAAACGAAAGATTACTGTACACTTACATTTACTGCGTTCAATCCTTTTTCGCCTTCTTCGATGTCGAAACTTACTTTGTCCCCTTCGTTAAGCTCATCACTTAATGCACTCTGGTGAACAAATACGTCTTTACCTCCGTCGTCTGGTGTGATAAATCCGAATCCTTTTGTTGTATTGAAAAATTTTACTGTACCGTTACTCATGATAATTATTTTAAATGAAGTGTAAAGATAGGGAATAATCCTTAATTGTTTCTATAATAAGTTCACATAATAGCTAAACCGTTGTATATCATACGTTTAAATGTAATATTAGGTATAATATTCAATTCATATTCCTGTAAACGGAAGGATTCACCCCTGTTTTGGCTTTGCATAACTCACTGAAATGCTGCGAATAGTCGAATCCTAATTCAAAAGCAATTTCACTCACAGTGGAGGTGGTATTAAGTAATGAGGTTTTAGCTTTATCTATAATATAGTCTGAATATGGTTTTTTGCGCTTCGTCCTGTTTCTAAGCGCAACAAGTCACTTAAATAGCTTCCCGACATGTTTAGTGCAAGTTAGAGAACAAGTCTTACATATAGTCTAAGTTAATTTTACTTTGAATTAAACAATTATACCCTTTATATTTACATGATTGTAACAAGCAAAAAAAATACAAAATGAACGCTGAACAAATTATAACAAGATTAAAAGAAGGAAACGAACGATACGTTTCAGATCAATTAGGTCATGATTTACAAGATCACAATAGAAGAAATGAATTGACGAAAGGACAGCAACCTCATACGATTGTATTGAGTTGTGCTGATAGTCGTGTAGTTCCAGAATTGGCATTTGATGCAGGTTTAGGTGAATTGTTTGTAGTTAGAGTGGCGGGTAATGTTGCCAACACTTCATCTATGGCAAGTATTGAATATGCTGTAGCACATTGTGGCAGTCAAGTTATTGTGGTACTGGGGCACCAAAGTTGTGGAGCGGTTACCGCTGCAATGGCTGGTGGCGATAATGGATACAATTTAAACCATTTGCTTTCTCACATTCAACCCGCTTTAAGTGCTAGTGCTGAAGGGGCGGAAGTTAATGATGTTGTTAAAACCAATGCCAAATTGGTTGTTGATGAATTATGTAGTCGTTCAAAAATCATTGGTGATGCTGTTGCCAATGGTAGCGTTAAGATAGTTCCAGCCTACTACAAGCTAGATGGCGGTAAAGTAGAATTTCTTTAAGCGAACAGAAACATAAATCATGTATACTAAGAATGTTTCTCCTGCATTAGGAATGATGTAATGGAAAAAATACGAATCGTTCGTGTTTATTGCTATCGGTTTGGGAGCAGTCTTGCTTTCCGAAGTTTTCGGTTTAACTTGGATAAAAGTCCCTTAGCCTTGGTAAATCTACAACATCATCAACGCTCTTTCTAAAGCCTTGATAAAGAGGTCAATTTCTTCTTTAGTATTGTATACTGCAAAGGATGCACGGCAAGTACCTTCAATATCAAAGTGCCCCATTAAGGGTTGACAACAATGATGTCCAGTTCTTATTGCTACGCCTTGTTTATCTAATAGAATACCTAGATCAAATGGATGAACACCCTCTACTAAGAAAGATAAGACACTGGCCTTATCCGCCGCTGTCCCGTAAATTTTTACGCCGTCAATAGCGCTTATTTTTTCTGTAGCATAAGCCAATAAGTCGGCTTCAATTTGAGCAATCTTGTCGATCCCCACATCTTCCATAAAAGCAATGGCTTCACCTAGCGCGATAGCTCCGCAAATGTTTGGTGTACCTGCTTCAAATTTATAAGGCAGGGCATTAACTGTAAATCCGTCGTAACGCACTTCTTTAATCATTTCACCGCCACCGTGGTAAGGTTTCATGGCTAATAGTAATTCTTCTTTGCCATATAAGATTCCAATACCTGTTGGTCCATAAGCCTTGTGACCAGAAAATGCATAGAAATCAGCGTCTAAATCCTTCACGTCAATGGACAAGTGAGGAATAGCTTGTGCGCCATCAATAAAGACCTTCGCTCCTACTTCATGGGCTGCGCTTATCATTTCCTTTACTGGATTAATCGTACCCAAAGCATTCGACACGTGATTAACGGCCAATAGTTTTGTTTGTGCACTCAATAAGTTCTTGAACGCTGCTTGATCTAAAGAACCATCTTCTAATACAGGAATGATTATAATCTTAGCTCCACTTCGTTCCGCTAGCATTTGCCAAGGAACCATATTACTGTGGTGCTCCAATCCACTTACGAGAATTTCATCTCCTTCGTGTATGTTTAAGTTGCCCCAAGCATTCGCTACTAAATTTACTGCTTCAGTTGTTCCTCTTACAAAATTAACTTCTTGAGTACTTGCTCCTATATAGTTTGCAATGCGTTCACGAGCTTGCTCGTATTCTTCTGTAGCCTTATTAGCCAAGTAATGCGCTCCTCTGTGAATATTACTGTTGTATTCTGTGTAATAACGGGTAATAGCATCAATTACCCGCTTAGGCTTCTGCGAAGTAGCTGCATTATCAAAATAGATCAAGGCTTTGCCATGGACTTCTTGATCTAAAATGGGAAATTGGGTTTTGATATGTTTCTTTTGAATGGCTTCCATAAATGTTATAACAAGATGGGCATAAAAACGTTCGTAGCTAATTAATAATTAATAATGTAAGTGCTAGCTTTCGCGCTAAACATTAAATCTGAAATGAAGGATATCTCCATCTTTCACGATGTATTCTTTTCCTTCAACACGCAGTTTCCCTTTTTCTCTACAAGCGGCTTCACTTCCTAGTTCTACGAAATCATCATAGGCGATTACTTCCGCACGAATGAATCCTTTTTCAAAGTCAGAGTGAATCACACCCGCTGCTTGTGGCGCTTTAGTCCCCTTATGAACGGTCCAAGCTCTCACTTCTTTCTCTCCAGCCGTAAAGTAGGTATCTAAAGCAAGTAGTTTGTATGAAGCCGTTATTAATCGATCCATTCCTGATTCTGTTAAGCCTAAATCTTCCAAGAACATTTCTTGCTCTTCTGGATCCAATAGCACAATCTCCGATTCAATTTTTGCAGAAATCACCAGTACCTCAGCACCTTCTTCATCCGCTATTTTTCTGATTTGTTCTACGTAGTCATTACCCTCTTTCGCATCATCTTCACTTACGTTACAAGCATACAAGGTAGGCTTCAAGGTTAAGAGACTTAAATCTTCTACCCAAATTAGATCATCCTCATCTATTTCTAGCGACCTAGCAGATAAACCTTGCTCAATATGAGCTTTGAATTTTGCCAAAACTTCAACCGCCTTTTTAGCATCCTTATCGTTGCTCTTTGCTGCTTTACGGTTCTTTTCTAGTTTTTTCTCAATAGATTCTAAATCCTTCAACTGCAATTCTGTATCAATCACTTCCTTATCTCTAACTGGATTGACTGAACCATCTACGTGCACCACGTTATCATCTTCGAAGCATCTTACCACGTGAACGATAGCATCTACACCACGAATGTTTCCTAAGAACTGATTTCCTAGACCTTCCCCCTTACTTGCTCCTTTTACCAAGCCAGCAATATCTACCAACTCTACAGTTGTTGGCAAAACCTTTTGAGGCTGCACCAATTCTTCTAGTTTATTTAATCGATAGTCTGGTACTGTAATGATTCCTACATTTGGCTCAATAGTACAAAAAGGGAAATTGGCCGCTTGGGCATTAATCGCTTTAGTTAAGGTATTAAATAAGGTTGATTTCCCTACATTAGGTAAACCAACGATTCCGCATTTTAAACTCAATGGACTTAATTTTTATGTATTGAAAAATGAAAAGGGTACTTAGTAGCACCCTCCCCTAGTTGATTCATCGTGAATGGTTTACCACTCCATAGCTTCATCTGAAGTTGGCTCATCTTTTTTAGCATCTTCTCCCAATATCGATTTGCTTGGTTTATTCTCCAAGATAGGATTAGAAGACATTAAATCTTTATTTGGTCGAGTTGGCTTCTTTTGCTCTTTAGGTGCAGTATGTTCTTTAGGTCCTGCATTTTCTCTTTTGTCGCGATCCCCTCTCTGACGATCATCATTTTGATTCTCATCACCGCCATTCTCATCTAACTGGGCTTGATAAGTCTCTCTATCGTAAGCATCGTAATCAAAATCCGGATTCAACTCCGTTTTGATATGGGTAATAGTTTCGCCTAAAGCTTCTGCAAATTTGGTAAAGTCTTCTTTGTATAAAAAGATCTTGTGACTATCGTATCCTGGACGATCAAATCGTCTTTTACTTTCAGTAATAGTTACAAAGTAATCACCTTGTTTTGTCGAACGTACATCAAAAAAATATGTTCTTCTCTTTCCCGCTCTTAATTTCCTTGAAAAAAATCCTTGTTGATTCTCCACTGCATGTATTTTTAATGAACAATTAATTTATCACTCCTCAAAAATAAGTAATTTTTAAGATTATCATTCAACTTGATAAACAAATAATTAGCTTAAGACTATTGAACCTGCTCAAAGTTTTGTTTCTCGTAAAACTCAGCATAGATTCCACCCTTGGCTAAGAGTTCTTTGTGAGTGCCTTGTTCAGCTATTCCTCCGTCTTCTAAAATGATAATTTGATCGAACTCGAGACTGCTAAATATTCGATGACTGATTACAATTACGGTCTTGTCAACTATGCTTGCATTTAAGTTTTGAATAATCATCTTTTCGGTATGCACATCAACTGCAGAAAGTGCATCATCAAACACCAATAAACGAGGCTGCATGGCTAGGGCCCTAGCAATTGAAATCCTTTGTTTCTGGCCACCCGACAAGGTTACTCCCCTTTCACCGACTAAAGTACTAAAGCCTTCAGGAAACTCCATAATCTCTTCATATATAGAGGCCTTTTTGGCCGCAGATTCTGCTTCTTCGTCGGTTAACTCACTATTCCCAAAACGGATATTATTATAAATGGTATCAGAAAACAAAAACACATCTTGAGGGATATAACCAATTTGCTGTCTCAACTTACTCAGCTTTACATCTTCTATATTATGACCTTCAATGAGTAATTCTCCTGAGCTAGGAGAATACATACCCAGCATTAATTCTGCTAAAGTGGTTTTACCGCAACCCGTTCTTCCCATCACCGCCCACTTCTCTCCTGCTTTGATCTCGAAATTCAAATTTTTCAATGCTTCAATACCTGTATCTGGATAAGTAAAACTAAGACCTTTGAAGGATAGGTTCCCTTTCAATTCAATTTCTGCACCGACAGTGGTGTCTATCTTCGTATCTGTTTTCAAGAATTCATTAATCCGTTTTTGTGAAGCCGCAGCACTTTGAATCAAAGAAGCAGCCCATCCAATAGACGTCACTGGCCAAGTCAACAAATTGACATACATGATAAACTCCACAATGTTTCCTGGTGTAATCAATCCTTTTTGGATATACTGACCTCCTACAATAACCACTATAATTGTACTCAAGCCCACCAAAAGAACCATTAATGGAAAGAAGAATGCTTGCACATGAGCTAAACTCAGCGCTTTTTCCTTATAATTCTCGCTAGCATCTTCGTAAAACTTCAAAGCCAGCTTTTCCTGAACATAACTCTTCAACACACGTATTCCTGAATAGTATTCTTGCGCATTGCTGGTAAGCACGGATAATTGCTGTTGGATAGCTTCACTACGTTTATGAATCAGGTTATTTACATAAAAAATAGACAAGGTTAAAAAAGGCATAGGCAACAGCACCCAAAGAGTCAACGACACATTAATGCTAAGCATGGTGTAAATCACAAAGGTGAAGAGGAAGAATACATTAATCAAGTACATAAGGGCTGGCCCCATGTACATTCTTATTTTAGAAACATCTTCTGTGGCTCTATTCATTAAGTCGCCCGTATTATTTCTCTTATAGAATGCGGTATCTAATCGCTGATAATGCTTATAAATTTCATTCTTTAGATCAAATTCAACCAAGCGCGACATCACAATAATAGACTGGCGCATTAAAAATGTGAAGACTCCTCCGATTAATGCTGCAGCAAAATAGATTAAGGAGAAAACTAGTAAAGAACTCTTTAAAGAAGACTTTAGGGTTTCTTGTAATTCAAAATTTTCAAATGAAGCGTAAAGAGTAATATTCTGACTCACCATGTCAATGGCCCAACTTAAAATACGCGGAGAAAGCACCTTGAAAACATTAGAAAGTGCAACAAACAAGATACCTAATAGCAATTGCCATTTGTATTTATATAGGTATTTATTTAGATACTTTAGTTCTTTCAATGTTTTGCTTTATGGACTAACTAGATTTATAGCAATAAAATTTGGCTAGATAAAATTAAGTTTACTTTGAAATGCTCTAGAATTTTATCGCCTACTTTAAAGTATTGTTTTACCTTTGTGACGCCTTATTGTAAAATTGGCAGTAAAGGTAACATTCAAAATTTGATTTAAATATAAATATCCAAACCATCGGTATGAATGTATTTGAAAAAATGGAGAACATGGAGCATGAACAGCTCATGTTTTTTAATGATAATAAAACAGGCTTAAAAGGTATCATTGGTATACATAACAGTTTGTTAGGGCCAGCGCTTGGAGGAACTCGTTTGTGGCATTATGCTAATGAACAAGAAGCCATCAATGATGTTTTGCGCCTTTCTCGTGGAATGAGTTTCAAATCGTCTATTAGTGGTATCCACTTAGGAGGTGGTAAAGCCGTTATCATAGATAACCCCAAAGCGAAAAAAGATGAAGCCTATTGGAGAAGCTACGGTAAGTTCGTAGATAATCTTGGAGGAAAGTATATTACAGCGGAAGACGTTGGCACGAACACTCAATTCATTGAATACATCTCTTTAGAGACCAAGCACGTAGCAGGAAAGCCTGATTACTTAGGTGGTGGTGGAGATCCTTCCCCTGTGACCGCTTATGGCGTGTATCTAGGAATGAAAGCAGCTCAAAAGCAATTGAGCGGTAGTGATTCGTTGAAAGGTAAAAAAATAATGGTTCAAGGTGTTGGTCATGTTGGTCAATTCTTGATTGATCACCTAGCTAAGGAAGAAGCAATTATTAGTATTGCTGACATTAATGAAGCCAATATCCAAATGGTATCCGCTAAGTATAAAGTAGCGGTGGTTTCAGTAGATGATGTATATACTAATGATATGGATATCTATGCTCCATGTGCATTAGGTGCTACTTTAAATGATAACACTATTGATCTTTTGAAATGCAGTGTGGTAGCTGGAGCAGCAAACAATCAATTGGCTGAAGAACAAAAGCACGGCGATTTATTAAGAGATAAGGGTATTGTTTATGCTCCCGACTTTTTGATTAACGCCGGTGGAGTTATCAATTGTTATATTGAAACGGTAGGTTATAACAGGCCAAGAGCAATGGCTGCTACGGAAAAAATATTTGACCAAACATTAGCGGTATTGAAAGAAGCCAAAGCACAACATAAGAATTCACAAGAGGTTGCCTTAGAGATTGCGATGCAGCGCATAGAGGATATAGGAAAAACTAGACAGCGCAGATAAATGATTTCAAGAAGAATACTAAGAGTTAAGGTAATGCAGGTTTTGTTCGCCCACAAATTGAGTGGTGAAGAAAAGAATAGTGCATTGGAGAAAATGCTCTTGATGCGCATTGAAAAAACAAAGCAATTATACTTTGTGTATTTACAATACCTCATTGAGATTTCTCATTATGCGTTAGTTGATGCTGCCAAGCGTGTAAATAAGATGATTAAGGACGAGTCGGATTTAAACATCAATACGGACTTAGCGAATAACTCGTGTATTCTTGCTATTCAGGAAAGTGATATCTACAAAAAACTATTGAAGACATTTGCTGTCTCAGCATTTATAGATACAAAATTGGTTAAAGAGCTTTTTAAGAAGCTTCAAGCCAGTGAAAAGTATGTTAAATATTGTGAAATTAAAAAGCATTCTAAAGCTGATGATGTAGAGATATTACGATACATTGCCAAGAAAATAATTGGTGCTAGTGAGCCTTTAGATGAGCACTTATCTGAACACTTTATGAGTTTAGAAGATGACCATTTTATTACCCTTCACAGCCTCCAAAAAAAGCTTAAAGATTACACAGAATTGGACCAAGAAAAGTTCTTAAATTCCTTTCTTTTAGGACTTGAAGATAAAGAAGAGATAGATTATGCTAAAGAGTTATTAGAGAATAACTTAGCGCATAGTGAAGAATTAGATCACCTCATTGCACCAAGACTAGAAAATTGGGACATGGATCGGGTCGCTTCTATGGATATCATCTTGATAAAATTAGCGATATCGGAGTTCTTATATTGCCCTTATATTCCAGTTAAAGTTAGCTTGAACGAGTACATTGATATTTCTAAAGAATATAGCACTTCGAAGAGCAAGGATTTTATCAATGGGATTTTAGACAAGACTATGAAAGTTCTAGAAGATGAAGGAAAAATTAAAAAATTAGGTAGAGGATTAATAAACAATTAATAAATTTGTATCAAAATAAAAAATCAATTTAAATTATGAAAAAGTATTTATTTGTATCAACAGTAGCTTTAGCTGCTTTCATGTTTTCTTGTAACTCAGATGCGCCGGCAAGCGACGCAACAGATGTGGCTCCCACAACAACAGTTGTTGAGCCTACTTCAGATCCAGTTATCAGTGCAGACCCAACTATTACACCTGCAGTAGCGATGGCAACAACTGCAATGTCTATTGATAGACCAGAGCATGATTTCGGTAAAATTCCTGACACTGCGCCAGTTGAAACTTCGTTTGTAATTACCAATAACGGTGACAAGCCATTGTTGATTACGAATGCTCAAGGATCATGTGGTTGTACTGTTCCTGAATATCCGAAAGAGCCTATTGCTCCAGGAGAAAGTAGAGATATGAAAGTTTCTTTCAATCCTTCAGGTAAAGAAGGTGTGAATAACAAAACTGTAACTATCACAGCTAACACTGAGCCTGCGACGACTATCATCAACATCAAGAGTGATGTACAAAAAACTGCTGAGTAATGCATATTATTCTACTTCAAGCTGGTGAAAAAGGGGGATTCTTTTCGGACCCAATGAACATGATTTTAATATCTGCAGCTATGTTCGTGCTTTATTTCTTTATGCTTAGACCTAATCAAAAGAAAGCCAAGGAAGCGGAAGCTTTTATGGAAAGTCTAGAAAAAGGAAAGAAAGTTGTAACTGCTTCAGGTATCCATGGTAAAGTGGTTAGATTCACTGAAGGAACTGTAGACCTAGAAATAGCAAAAAATACGATTATCACCGTAGAGAAAAATGCTATCTCGATTGAGTTAAGTGCAGTCTTAAACAAGTCTGTTGAAGAGAAAAAATAAGCATACTTAATTAATTGAAAGCCCTTACATCATGATGTAAGGGCTTTTTTTATGCAGTTATCCACATTTTTTCCACAAAATATTTCATTTTACGGAGATAAGTTTTTAATATTGAAGCCCCTTAATAAATAAAGAGTTTGTATTTTTAATAAGTATCTCATAAGTAAACATGATCAAAGTAGGTATAACAGGAGGAATAGGAAGTGGGAAAACCCACATTTGCCAGTTGTTTGAACAATTAGGTGTTCCAGTATACAATGCTGATGAGCGCGCAAAATACTTAATGAATAACGATTCTTCGGTTAAGGCTCAACTCATTGATACTTTCGGTAAAGAAGTATGCAACGATGAAGGACTCGATAGAGAGTTTTTATCTAAGCTTGTTTTTAAAGATAAAGCTTTACTCAATAAATTAAACAGCATAGTTCATCCCGCTGTTGCAAAAGACGCTAAAATTTGGCATAGCCAACATACGGATAAACCCTATACTATAAAAGAAGCTGCTCTCCTATTTGAAACGGGTTCTTATCAAGAATTAGATAAAACCATCTTGATTCACGCCGATGAAGATGAACGCATCTTGAGAGTAATGAAGCGAGACAAGGTAAGTAAAGAGAAAGTACTTTCACGTATTCAAAATCAATTGCCCGATATCGATAAAATGGCTCATGCCGATTTCATCATCAATAATGATGGGAAACGCGAAATTGATAAAATCGTAATGAAAATTCACTCTTACTTCAGCATGGCCGCTGTTTCGTAGTCAATTATCAATTGGCAATTACGAATTAGGAGTTATTCTATTCCGAAGTTTCAGAAGCTTCCTTTTGCGTCTTAGCTTTTGCGAGAACTTCACTTTCCGATTAAGATTATTACTCTTTCATTCTTCAATGCCTTAAATTTCTTACATTTTAAGAAAATAATTACACAATTTCATCATACCCAAGTATCTTTAAAGTCTGAATAAATATTACTCAACTCTACTCCCTTTATATATCCCCTATGGAACAAACTGAATTCTTAAAGAAGAACGTATTTAAAGATCTGAAGAACCTGAATGATGGCTTTGACAAGGTGAACACCCATTATTTTTCTGAATCGGACTTTGAAGACGTTTTGCAACAAGTGCAATTTCTGGGAATTGGCTTATATGAAATAAAGACTTGGCACAATGGAGAGTTTTATGGAGTAATGGAACATGAAGACTTTAAAAAGAAAGCAACCGACGCTAAATGGTATAGCAAAGCATTCTTAACCTTTAAAATGCGTCAAGAAGGACTGGCTTATTCAGCAATATATAAGGTTTCAAAAAAATTATTGGCTAGATAATCTAATCCTTATAGAATAGACCATGAATGAATAAATAAATATTCAAAAAATCCTAGCGGTTTGCAATGCAAAAATTAAAAAGAAAGAACCCCATATGGGACACTCCTTCTACGCTTTTTTTGCAAACAAAAATGACGATTCAACACGCTTATTGGAGGTGGCTGAATGGTGGATTCTAAAACATCAATTGGATCACTTTGAAAAGGGATAATACCCGCCTTGTTCGCAGCGTCTCGCGACTACCCTACATACTCCTTAATTTTACTATAAATAAAGTCTAATTCTTCATCCGTAATACAATATGGAGGAAGCAAGTATAAGGTGTTCCCTAATGGACGCAACAACACGCCTTTTTCTAAGAAGAAATAATTGATTTCATCACGCACCGCATTGCCATATCCTGTTATAGTTTCGCTCTTTACATCTAGCGCTAGAATAGTACCCATTACCCTAACATTTTCTACTTTAGTGTTACCTTCTAGAATAGACATAAAAGTTTCATGCTTCACTTGAATGGCTTTAATCCTTGCTTGACATTCATCTTGCAATAACAAGTCCATGCTAGCATTCGCCGAAGCACAAGCTATTGGGTTTGCCGTAAACGAATGGCCGTGAAAAAAGGTCTTGTTCATAAAATGATCCGACAAGAAAGCATCGTAGATTTTAGCCGAGCAAGTAGTGACCCCCATAGCCATTACACCACCGGTTAAACCTTTAGATAAGCACATAATATCTGGACTTATTGTACAAGCTTCACTTGCAAAGAAAAGACCAGTTCTATAAAAACCAGTCATCACTTCATCTGCTATACAAAGCACATCATGTGCTTTACAAATACCTAGTATTTCATCTAACAATTCAGGCGAATACATGAGCATTCCACCAGCACCTTGCACTAAGGGTTCGTATACAATTGCAGCTACATCATTTAGGGCAACTAAGGCCTTCAATTGGGCTACACATTTTACTGGATCAACAACCGGACTTTCAATGAATTCCACATCGAATAAAAATGGAAAAAACGGCTCTGTAAAAGCACTTCTACTTCCTACTGACATTGCACCAAAGGTATCGCCATGATACCCTTCTTTAAAGGAGATTACTTTCGTCTTTTCCTGCTGTACATTTTGCCAATATTGGAAGGCCATTTTCAAACCTACTTCAACGGCAGTTGACCCATTATCTGAATAAAAGATTCGTGCTTGATTATCAGGTAAATTCTCTAATAAGCGTTCTGCTAAATGCACTGCTGGTTCATGGGTGAATCCCGCAAAAATTACATGCTCTAAACTACGTGCTTGTTCTGCTATTTTATCTGCTATATACGGATGACTATGGCCATGCAAACACGTCCACCAACTGGAGATTGCATCAATGTATTTCTTGCCGTCCTCGTCGTATAGATACACACCTTCCCCTTTCACTAAACCAATAGGTTTTGGACCTAACTGCATTTGTGTAAATGGATGCCATACGGATGCTTGGCTTCGCTCTGATAATTTATTTTTCATATTAACATTCACCTATTGCTAGTCAACAAATATCACCATCTTTTTACTTTTAACACAAGATAATGGACTTAAAAGAGATTGCCGCAATTTTTCACCTTCCAGGATGTGAAACCTTTCAGTATACGATAGAAGAGGTATCTCGCAAATAAATAGCTTAGGAGGTCTGGCCTTCTATTAAAAGGGATTAGGCTCAAAATGAGCGCTTAGAAAGACCGATAAGCTGAGAACTTGTTCGAGGATCAATCGGCCGCACTTAGCTATCATGAAGAGAAAAATTCATTTTAATATACAGCCATGATTTTTGGTTGCTTTTTTATCAAAAAAAATAAGGCTAGTATTTAATGCATACGTTTTTGGGCTCCGTAAAGAAACGCAAGGCTTCGAATCCACCTTCACGTCCTACTCCACTATTTTTCACCCCACCAAACGGTGTACGTAAATCACGAAGTAACCAAGTGTTCACCCATACTATTCCTGCATGAATGTTCTCTGCTACTCTATGCGCTCGATTTAAATCATTCGTGAAGATCGTTGCACTTAAACCATACTTTGTATTGTTTGCTAAAGCCACTACTTCATCTTCTGTTTTAAATTTGTTCAGTGTAACAACTGGACCAAAAATTTCATCTTGATTAGTTGCGCATGTAGGTTCCAAACCTTCAATAACTGTTGGAGCAATGAAGTATCCTTCTTCACATCGTCCTTTCACCTTGACCGCTTGTCCACCCACCAATACTTTTCCGCCTTCATCTTTAGCAATATCGATATGATTCAACACTTTATCAAAATGAGCTTTAGATACAACAGCACCAATATTGCTCGCTTTATCTTTTGGGTCGCCAACTTTTAATTTAGCCACAGCAGAAACAAACTTGTCTCTAAAATCATCATACAAGCTTTCTTGAATGTAGATTCTAGATCCACATAAACAGATCTGCCCTTGATTACTAAAAGAAGCTTTTACACTGGTTGCCACCGCTTTATCTAGGTCAGCATCTTCAAAAATAATATTAGGATTCTTCCCTCCCAGTTCTAGACTTAATTTCTTAAACATAGGTGCCGCAGTTCTTGCTAAGTGTTCACCTGTCTTTGTCCCTCCTGTAAATGAAATGGCCTTAATCTTTTCATGTTCTACAATGGCTTGTCCAGCACTTGGACCAAGACCATGTACAATATTTAATACTCCTTTAGGAAGCCCTGCTTCAATACATATCTTTGAAAACAAGTATGCCGTTAAGGGAGTTACTTCACTCGGCTTTGCTATTACGCAGTTACCCGCAGCCAATGCCGGGGCAATCTTCCAAGTAAACAAATACAAAGGCAAATTCCAAGGCGATATACAGCCTACAATTCCTATAGGCCGACGAAGCGTATAATTAATGGCTAATTTTTCCATGTGGTGCGACTCGCTAGCAAAGTGTTCAATAGCTGTAGCAAAAAAGTGAATATTATCATGTGCACGTGGAATGTCTATCAACTCAGCCAAACTAACTGGCTTGCCATTATCCATACTTTCAGCAGCTGCTAATTCTTTGTGATACTTTTTAATACCCGCAGCTATACGTAACATGACTTCACTTCTAGTCTGAATCCCAGCGTTTGACCATTGAGGAAAAGCTTTCTCGGCAGCTTCCACCGCCAATTCTACATCTATTGCAGTAGAAGAAGGAATGTGAGAATACACTTTTCCGGTAGCTGGTTCTATATTATCAATATACCCACCATTGCTTGGTTTCACCAATTCACCATTGATATAATTCTGTAAATACTTTTCTACTTGCATGGGGTAAAGATAAGATGAAATCGAGGACATAAAAAAACCCCGCACAGCAATAAAGCAGCACGAGGTTTTAGTTATAACTTTAAGTTAAGTAAAATAACTGAGATATCCCTGTTTAAAGGATGCTATTTGTTTTCTTTACACCTTCAGCACTTTCGTAAAGTTTAGCTTTTTCAGCTTCGTTTAATTCCAATTCAACAATCTTTTCTACCCCATTTTTTCCAAGAATAACTGGAACACCAATGCAAAGGTCATTTAAACCATACTCACCTTCTAATAATACTGAACAAGGAATCATTTTCTTTTGATCGCAAACAATAGACTGCACTAATGTTGAAACTGCAGCTCCTGGTGCATACCAAGCACTAGTACCTAACATACCAGTTAAAGTTGCTCCACCCACTTTCGTAGCTTCCATTAATTCGTTAATTCTATCATCACTCAAAAACTCACTAAGACCAACACCTCTGTAACGAGCAAAACGAGTTAAAGGAAGCATTCCTTTATCGCTATGTCCGCCAATTACCATTCCGTCAACATCACTACCTGGGCAATCTAATGCTTCAGAAATTCTGTATTGGAAACGAGCGCTATCCAATGCACCACCCATACCAATTACTCTATTCTTTGGTAAGCCTGTGCTTTTCAATGCTAAGTATGTCATGGTATCCATTGGATTACTTACAACAACAATAATAGCCTTAGGTGAATGCTTCAAAATATTTTCAGTAACAGATTTCACAATACCCGAATTAATACCAATTAATTCATCTCTTGTCATTCCTGGCTTACGAGGAATACCTGAAGTAATAACTACTACTTGACTTCCTGAAGTTTTTGAATAATCGCTAGTAGAACCAATGATTCTTGTGTCAAAGCCATTTAAGTTGGCAGTTTGCATCAAATCCATTGCTTTTCCTTCAGCAAAATTTTCCTTAATGTCTAATAAAACTACTTCTGAACAAAAGTTTTTTATGGCAATATATTCGGCACAACTAGCCCCTACATTTCCTGCTCCAATTACTGATACTTTCATATTACTTATGTATTAATTTAAATTATGTGAGTTAATGCGAACAAAGGTAGGGAAAATTGCGTTTATCTAAAAGAGATTGTTTTATTAGAATTAATGTCTCTTTTAAATTATCTTAGGCGTTCAAAGCAAAAACATTCATGAGAAATATTTTCATTTTATTAGCTATTATTCTTACACTTCCTTCAAGCATACAAGCACAGCAACAAGGGCATGGGTCTTGGTGTGGCACTGAAATAAGTGCAGAATGGATGGAGTCTTTTTATAGTAGAGACAAAAGTCATTTAACAAACAAAATTGGCACTTATCCTGCAGTTAACATCCCAATAATCTATCACATAGTTGGTGATGATAATGGAAATGGGTATTTCGAGTTACCAGATGTGTTTCGTGCGCATTGCGAAATGCAAGACTTGTATAATGAAGCAGATGTTTTCTTTTATATAAAGAGTATTGATTACATAGATGATTCAAACTGGTTTTCTGGGAATAACACTACTAGTCTATTCAGCGGTTTTAATGATAGAGATGTATGTAATGTTTATATAGTAAGTCAGATGAGTGGAGTTTGTGGATACAGTTATGTACCAGAAGCTTGGAATGGAAGTGGTTGGAGTGGCCCTAATAGAGGTGGCATTATGTTAGCTCAAAACTGTATGCAACCAAGTAACACAACCTACCGACACGAAATGGGGCATTATTTAAACCTTCCTCATACATTTTACGGCTGGGAGGGGGAAAACCCTCCAGGAGTTGGGGCGAATGCGCCAAATACTATTAATGGTTCACCTGTTGAAAGAGCTGACCAGTCGAATTGTTATAGTTCAGGTGATGGATTTTGTGATACCCCTCCTGATTACCTAAGTGATAGATGGACATGCAACTTTGCTAGAAACTATAGAGACCCTCTTGGCAATCTGTTTACTACTGATGAAAGCAACTTCATGTCTTACAGTGCAGATGGGTGTTCAAATTATTTGAAAGATGAGCAGTTAGCAGAAGTAAATGCTGCAGCCGCAAATCATAGACCATACCTATTGAATGATCCAGTTCCCACTTTTCAAGCCATCCCTCAAATGACCGGCTTGGCTCCAGCACAGAACACATTCAATTTAAACCCTACAAGTATTAAAATTTCGTGGAACTCGACGCCGAATGCAGTCTATTATCATTTACAAGCCACTCGCTTTAATTTCAGTAATCCAACCATTGACGTGGTCATCCAAGATACGGCATACATTATTAATAATCCTGCAATTGGGGAGACGTATCAATGGAGAGTTAAGGCAATCAATTTCACAGATGTTTGCCAAGCATTTAGTGCGGAAAGAACTTTTTCAACATCTAGTTTAAGTGCAGAAATTAACGTAACGAATAGCTCTTGTATTCAAAATTCAGATGGGGAAATTGAAATCTTAATGGATCAAACGGGTTCATTTGATTACTATTGGTCTTGTAATGACCCATTCATTAACAGTGCTATTCAAAATGTGAATTCATATAAGATTACAAACCTAAGCCCTGAGACTTATGCAGTAACTGTTGTAAGTTCTGCGGGAGACACCCTATACACACAAACAAGTGTTCTTTCACCAAATGCTTTAGCCATTGACATTAACCAAGTTGGGGAAGAATTGATAGCTACTATTTCTGGAGGAACTCCACCGTACTCATATATATGGGATAATGGTTCTGAGTCATTAAGCCTTAGTGATATTGCTTCAGGTGACTACTCATTAATTGTTGTTGACCAATTTGGATGTCAAAAAACAGAAGTAGGAACATTCAGCGAAACAGCTACAGGAATAAAAGATTTGAATACCGATCTAATAGGAAATATCCTTATTGCACCTAATCCAAGTCAAACAGGAATCATCCAGGTGGTTGTGCCGATGAAAGAGCAAGGAGATATACAAATCTCTGTTGTTGACTTGAGTGGTAAAGTGTTAAACTACCAATCTCTGCATGCCATAGAAGGTTTAAATACTTTTGAAATGAATTTGAGCGAATTGAGTAAAGGTATTTACATCGTTCATGCACAGTCTGCGTTAGCTAATCGAAGTGCAAAGTTGGTAATCAGATAGTAACTAGTTAATTGCTTTATAGGGTTTAAGAAGGAATTTTTTGTATCCCCCAAGTATACGGAACTTCGACGATAGGAGAAGTCTTCAATCAATGCACGGAAATAATAGTATCTGAACGGCTGAATTTTCTGTGTGATTGAATAGTAGTTTCAAATAGCATTTAATTAAGTGACTTTCCTTAGACAGAGGTTTTCTCTCTCCATTCGAAATGACAATTAGGGAAAGGGATCCCCCGCTTTCGCTTGCGGCTCACGAGTGAGCAAGTTCTATTTCTTACAAATAGTCAATACCTGAGTGGTCTTATCTTCCAATTTAAATCGATCATCTAAACGATGTCCTACCACCCAAACAATACGGTCATCTGAAACCAATACCCACGTATTCTCTTTGTCAAATGCACTGGTTTTTTCATCACGTAGAAACTTCGCTACATTCTTCTTACTAGCTTTACCAGAGGCTTTTTGAAAGCCCATTGGATAGAAGTAATCTCCTGTTTTCCATTTACGTATATAGAGTGGGTAAGTCAATTTACCCGCATCAATATATGCGTAGTTATTTCCTTTACTTATTCCACTCAATTTACCAATCGGCTTAGGATGAAAAGTCAAATGAATAGAATCATCTATATCTAGTTTTCGCTTGCTTTCAGCAATAGTGAAAATGCCAGATTGATAGAGTTTATCTAGCGGAGTAATAAGCAAAAATTCTCGATCCTTCAGTAAGCGGTGACTTGCACTTAAATACTCTTTTACTTCCGGAGATTGTAAACCATTTAGGAGATCTTGAACATCGCTAGAGTTGAAACCATATGTTCTCAATAATTCGAACAAGAGAGTCCCATTAAAACCATACTTCAGTATCTTTTTGATGGGCAATATGGATGAGCCCCTATCAGATTTAAACCATTTTGCACGCCATTCTTCTACGATAATTTGATGAAAGGATTCAATATCTCTCCATCTGCTAAAATGTTCAGACATGCTTTCACTTAAGCTAGGATTAATAGCTAGCAAAGGCTCCATTAATTGGTGTCTAATTTTATTGCGATCATAAGCCAGCGAAGCATTAGATTGATCTTCTCTGTAAACGATCTTGTTATTTTTAATGTAATCAAGAATATCATTTAGAGGAGTATGCAATAATGGGCGAACAACAAATCCTTGCTTAGGAAGGATTCCACGAATACCTTTTACTCCTGTCCCCTTCGCTATTTTAAAAAACAAAGTCTCCATGTTGTCTTGCAAATGATGCGCTGTAACCACACATTGAGCATTCTCTGCCATTCTTAGCTCTTCTAACCAAGTATATCGAAGTGAGCGGGCAAGTTCTTGAATTGACTGTTTCTTTTCTTTACTTAAACGCAAAGTATCAAATGAGATGCTTCGAAAAGGCAAGTCTTTTTCTTTACAGTAAGTAGCTATAAGCTTTTCATCTTCGTTGCTGTCCTCCCCTCTTAAATTATAGTTACAATGCGCTACAATTAACTTATAGTTTAGTTGCTGCAAAACATCCAAAAGCAACATAGAGTCTTTGCCCCCGCTACAAGCGAAAACCAAGTTATCCCCTGATTTAAATAAAGCTTCTTTTGTAATGAAATTTTGCACTTGATTAAGCATCCTGCAAATATAGTAGATATAACGGCAATATACTCACTACTAAATGCTTAATAGATATGTCTAAACGAAGAGATAACTATACGTTCATTGTGGTCTAAAGTATTTTTACCAAACGTTTGTTTTATATTTTAAAATCGTAGCTTTTTTATTACTTTTGTATCACAAATAAAATATAGGTATTTATGAAAATTTTAGTTCCAATAAGCAAAGTGCCAGATACTACGGCAAAGATTGCTTTCACAAACAATAATACTGAATTCGACACTAACAATGTACAATTTATCATTAACCCTACAGATGAATGGTATGCTTTAGTTAGAGCTATTGAGTTAGTTGAAAAGAACGGTGGTTCGGTTACGGTAATTAACGTTGGACCAGCAGCTAATGAACAATTCATTAGAAAAGCCTTGGCTATCGGTGCAAATGACGCTGTACGCGTTGATGCTGAGCCTAAGGATGCTTTCTTTACTGCTTCGCAAATTGCAGATTATGCAAAAGCGAATGCTTATGACTTAGTTCTTACAGGAAAAGAAACTATTGATTACAATGGTGCTCAAATTGGTGGCATGATTGCTGAATTCATGGATGCAGGTTATGTTTCTTTAGTAACTAGACTAGACATTGAAGATGGAAAAGCTAGCATAAATAGAGAAATTGAAGGTGGAGAAGAAGTTGTTGAAGCTTCATTGCCACTTGTAATAAGCGCTCAAAAAGGAATGGCAGAACAACGTATTCCAAACATGAGAGGAATTATGCAAGCACGAACTAAACCTTTAACTGTTATTCCTGCAAATGGAAACAGCCCTTTGGTTAATATTGCGGCCTATCACTTACCAGCAGAAAAAGATGGATGTACGTATGTAGATGCCGATAATGTTGGAGAATTGGTAAGGTTATTACACGAAGAAGCCAAAGTGATTTAAATTTAAAAAGAAAGAAAATGTCAGTATTAGTATATATAGATCAATCAAACGGAGCAGCTAAAAAAGCAAGTCTTGAAGCTGCATTTTACGGCAAAACTTTAGCAGCAGCTAAAGGAACAGATGCTGTAGGAGTATATTTAGGTGAAGCTAGCGAAAGCGATGTGGCTGAACTTGGAAATTACGGATTAAACAAAGTGTTACATGCCAACGATGCCATGTTTAACAACTTTGATTCTAAAGCGTTTGCAAAAGCAGTTGTAGCAGCAGCTTCTCAAGCAGGCGCTCAGACTATTGTTGTTCCATTTAATCAAAATGGAAAACAATTAGGTCCGCGTCTTTCAGTAAGATTAAACGCAGGCTATGTACCTGGTGCTTCTGCCTTACCAAATGCAGATGGTCAGTATTCAAAAGCAGTGTTCTCAGGTAAATCATTCGCTGATTATGACATTCAAACTGAAAGTCAAATTATCGGATTGTCAGCTAATTCTATTCAGATAGAAAAAAGTGGTGATAGTGCCGCTGTTGAAGCTTTTGATTCAGGAGTTATTGCAGATGACTTTGCAACAACACACATTAAGAAAGAAGTACTGGAAGGTGAAATTCCTTTAACTGAAGCAGAAAAAGTTGTTTCAGCCGGTAGAGGACTAAAAGGACCAGAAAACTGGGGAATGATTGAAGACTTAGCTAAAGCACTTGGTGCAGCTACAGCTTGTTCAAGACCCGTTTCTGATATCGGATGGAGACCTCACCATGAGCACGTAGGTCAAACGGGGGTAACTGTTAAACCGAACTTGTATATCGCCATAGGTATTTCGGGTGCAATCCAACACCTTGCAGGAGTTAACCAAAGTAAAGTGATGGTAGTTATTAATAACGATCCTGAAGCACCTTTCTTTAAAGCTGCAGATTATGGAATCGTAGGTGATGCCTTCGATGTAGTACCAAAATTATTAGAAGAAGTTAAAGCATTTAATGCTTGATAAGCCTTCAATAGATTGCATAAAAAAGACGAGCGATGCTCGTCTTTTTTTATGCCCTTAAATAAGAATTTGAAAACAAGATTTCTAATACTGAAATAATTCCCTTTTTTCAGTATTTTTACAAAGTAATGGGAAGAGTACAATTAGAAGTAGTCACTTTAGCAGAAGGCGTATCTCAATCGAATTCGTATACGGTTTTGTTGCAAGAAAAGCATGGCAATAGGCGCTTTGTAATCGTAATTGGTTATACGGAAGCACAAGCTATTGCTATTTCTTTAGATGGCAATATCAAGCCAAATAGACCACTTACCCATGACCTTTTCCATCAAGTTTGCCAGACCTTCAACGTTGAATTATTGGAAGTTGCCATTACCAATTTAAAAGAAGGCGTTTATTTCGCGAACCTAGTTTGTAAAAAAGGCGAGCTGATTATCGATTTAGATAGCAGAAGTTCAGATGCATTAGCTTTGGCTCTCCGTTTCTCCTGTCCTATTTTTATTCAAGATGAATTACTTGACAAGGTTAGTATTGAAGAGAAAAAAGATACGAAACAAACCATTCAAGAATTTGAAGAAGAGCTTGAAGGTGAATTAAAAGAGTTAGAAAGTATAAGCATTGAAAAACTAGAAGAGTTGAAAGATGAAGAACTCAACTTCAGTAAAAATACCCTTACCGAATTAAATAAAATGCTCAAAAAAGCTTTGCAGAATGAAGATTACGAATTAGCAGCTAAATTGAGAGATGAAATTAGTAAGCGTAAATAGTTACGTAATTAATGTAAAAACAGCTCCAAAACAAACCCAATATGACGTATAAATATTCAAGTATAGTTCTAATAGTATTAATGCTTTTCGCTGCTATTGGAACCAGTTCATGTGAGCAGGAAGTTGTTCAGCAACCTTTAGTTAATACATGGATCAACGATAGTCAAGAAAGCTTCTACCTAAGTATAAAGAAAGATAATACCGTAAGTAGTAACATCTATGGGAATGAATTCTTTGGCATGTATAATGTTGAAGGAGATTCAATATTAAACCTAAATATTCCCTTACAAAACGAAACACTTGAAATTGATTCAACCAGCAGTTTCTTTAACGAAGTGGGTGCTCCTTCCCTTTCCTACTTCCATGAAGGCCTATTAGTGGCAACTGAAGAATTTGGAACGATAAGTAGTGTAAGTGAAGAAAAGTCATTCAAAATTGTGAGTGTTTCTGAAGAGCAGCTATCCTTACAATCTTCTACGAATGAAATCCTAAACTTTACCGCGAAGGAAGAAGAAGCTAAAACTATTGCAGGTGGAATCTCATTCACATCTATTTTGAGAGGCATGCTAGGAATGGCCTTCCTACTTTTTGTAGCCTTCTTGTTAAGTACAGATCGTAAAAAAATCAACTGGAGATTGGTTAGTATTGGAGTGAGTTTACAAGTAGTATTGGCTTTATTAGTGCTCAAAGTTCCTTTTGTGAAAAGTATTTTTGATGTGGTATCTAAAGGATTTGTAACCGTCTTAAATTTCACCAAAGAAGGTTCGGCTTTCTTGTTTGGAAGTCTAGTAACGGATATTGATTCGATGGGATTCATTTTTGCATTTCAAATTTTACCTACCATCGTATTCTTTGCAGCGTTAACCTCTGCACTATATTACATGGGGCTTATTCAATGGATTGTCTATGCATTTGCATGGATAATGAGTAAGACCATGAAACTATCTGGAGCAGAAAGTTTAGCTGCTGCAGGAAATATCTTCCTAGGGCAAACAGAATCACCTTTGCTCGTTCGACCGTATTTAGAGAACATGACGAAATCGGAGATCATGTGTTTGATGACGGGTGGAATGGCAACCATAGCTGGTGGTGTGCTAGGAGCTTATGTTGGATACCTAGGTGGCGATAGCGTGCAAGAACAACAGATTTTCGCTTCTCACCTTCTAGCAGCATCTATCATGTCAGCACCAGCAGCAATTGTTGCAGCTAAAATGTTAGTTCCAGAAACAAATCCGGAAGACATTGATTCAAACTTGAGTATTTCTAAAGAGAAGATTGGAGCGAATATATTAGATGCTGTTTCTACAGGAACAAGAGATGGTTTAAAATTAGCCGTGAATGTTGGGGTAATGCTTTTAGTTTTTACCGCATTCATGTATATGTTCAATGCCATGAGTTTTCAAATTGGGGAGTGGACAAATTTAAATGCAAAAATATTCATGAATACTGATGGTCGTTTTGCAGGATTAACCTTACAATACATTCTAGGGATGATTTTTTCTCCCGTAGCTTGGATGCTTGGTGTTGACTGGGTAGATGCTGTAATGGTTGGCCAGTTGCTCGGTGAAAAGACTATTTTGAATGAGTTCTTCGCCTATGCTAGCTTAGGTAAATTAAAAGCAGCTGAGATGTTCCAACATAATAAGTCTATTATCATTGCCACTTATGCATTGTGCGGATTTGCAAACTTTGCTTCTATTGGAATTCAGATTGGAGGAATAAGCGCTTTAGCTCCTAATCAACAATCTACGCTTGCTAAATTAGGAGTACGTGCATTGATTGGCGGAACAATTGCTTGTTTTATGACTGCAACGATTGCAGGCATGTTATACTAAATCATGTTAACGAGTAACTTGCCTTTAGGCGTATCCATCAAATGAAAGAAGTGACGCTCTACGCCCAACTTTTCTTTTTTGAACATAACTTCGATCACGTATAGCAATCCATATTCAGATTCTTCTTCTTGATAAGAAATAAACTCATAGGATTGAGAAGTACCTAACCAAGATACAATAACATCGCAAGTAACTTTAACCGTATTCGCTTCTTGAGCGTTTGCATTATTGAAAAAATCAAGACCTACTCTGCTTTGGTCTGCACCTCTATACAAAATAAACTTAGCAGCTTCGTCATAGTTTCCAGCCACACAACTTGCCAATAAGCGTTGAACACTTAACTGACTTTCATTCAATTTAGATTGATCTTTTGACTTCACTAAAGATTCTGCTTTATTCTCTGAAACAAGACTTTCCTCTTGTGAAGTAGTTGAACTCAAAGCGGTACTATCTGACTCATTTGTGGCATCATTACTCTTACTATCCCTTGAATTTGAATTACACGAGCCAAGCAATAAGGCAATTAATACAATTGCGACAGTCTTTTTATTTAACATTTGTTGTAGCTTCATAGTATGACTAAATTTAATAAAATTGTTGAACAAAGCTACAAAGTATCTGATTATGAAAACCACTATCTATACAATAATTTTAGTCTAGCACAATGTGCTAGCCTTTTTTTATGTTCTTATTCTTCAGCTTATTTTATCTTTCTAATCAGTCCGCTTAAGACCTTACCAGGACCCACCTCTTCAAAACTTTCAAAACCATCGGCTTTCATTTGTCTTACAGACTGTGTCCATAAAACAGGTGCAGTTAACTGCTTAATGAGATTCGTTTTAATCTCTTCAATATCTATTACTGCTTTAGCCACAACATTCTGGTAAATCGGACAAATAGGATCGCGAAAAGTAGTTTCCTGAATTTGTGCAGCAAGCTCATCTTCTGCACTCTTCATTAATGGTGAATGAAAAGCTCCATTCACTTTTAACTTAATAGCCATTCTAGCACCCGCACTTTGAAAAGCTTCAATAGCAAGTTCAATACCTTTTTCCGTTCCAGAGATTACTACTTGACCAGAAGTATTATAATTGGCTGGAACCACTAATTCATCAATGCTCTCACAAATCTCTTCTACTTGAGCATCTTCCATACCAATGATAGCTGCCATTCCACTTTGCTGGGCATCGCAAGCTTTCTGCATGGCATTAGCACGAGCTTGGACCAACCTCAAGCCTTCTTCAAAAGTCAATACGCCAGCAGCTACAAGAGCGGAAAACTCCCCTAATGAATGACCGGCTACGGCATCTGGTTTAAATTCGTCTCTTGTCAAAGCATCCACAACCGCATGAGTGAAAATAGCGGGTTGTGTTACACTAGTTTTTAACAAGCTCTCCTCGGGGCCTTCAAACATTATTTTAGCTAAATCAAAGCCCAGTATTTCACAAGCTTCATCTAAGTATGCTTTTACTTCTGTTCGTTCTTCAAGCAATGATTTGGCCATTCCAACAAACTGACTGCCTTGTCCAGGAAATACAAATGCTTTCTTCATAATCTATTTTTTATATTGATTGATATCAATGTGATGTTTACAAAAGGTATACTCTCTTTCTAAGTTAGATGCGATAATCACCGTGCGGTTCTTAGGCATTTCTTCTAGCATCCCCATAAACCAATTCACCCCTTTTTCGTCCAAATTACTTGTTGGTTCATCCAACAAACATACCTCTACATCGGCAAACAATGCCAAGGAAAGCTTCACCCGCTGCTTCATTCCGGAAGAGTAATCTTTAATCCATTTATCCTCGTCAAAATTAAACATCTTCAATATGCGCTCTTTAGGGTAATCTGCTAAGAAGGGTTTGTTTTTATCTACAAAATCTAGCAACTCTTTCAAGGTGAGTTCCTCTATCAAATCAATGTAAGGTGCACAGAAACTTATCTTTTGGTAGACTTGATCAATAGGTGTATTTTCAAATTCTATTTCCCCAGTATTCGGTTCTGTTTGTCCAGCAAGTAACTTAAGTAAGGTTGATTTACCTGAGCCATTATTTCCTAATATGGCATACGATTCACCTGGTTCAAAGCTTAAACCAATGCCTTTGAATATCCAACTCTTGCCATACTTCTTACCAATATGTTCTAATGTAATACGCATGCTATCTCTTTTCTGCAGCGCCAAACCCTTTCATAATTCCGCGTACAGAATTACGCACGAAAGTGGTGATTTCATCTTTTTCCATTGAATCTTCAATTTCAGCTTCAATGAGTTTTAATGCATTACTAGTATTGTACCCACGTACAAACAGTATTCTATATATTTCAAGAATGGAATTAATGGTCTTTGAATCAAAACCTCTTCTTCTCATTCCTACTGAGTTTACTCCAATATAAGAAAGTGGGAATCTCGCGGCTTTTACATAAGGGGGGACATCTTTGTTCACTCCTCCTCCACCAGAAATAAATGCATGCTTACCTATCTTGGTAAACTGCTGCACATTCACTGAGCCTCCTAAAATAGCCCAATCGTCTACTTCAACGTGACCTGCTAAATTTACATTGTTAGCTAGAATCACATGCTTACCTATTACACAATCGTGAGCGATGTGCACATAAGCCATTAACATGCTATTATCACCAATCTTAGTAGTTCCGCTAAACTCTGTACCCTTATTGATAGTTACATACTCACGTATCACTACATTATCACCAATTTCAGTGGTTGTTTTTTCCCCTTTATACTTCAAATCTTGAGGCACGGCAGAAATAACTGACCCTGGAAATATTTTGCAATTTTTGCCTATTCTAGCTCCTTGCATAATCGTCACGTGAGGGCCAATCCATGTCCCTTCATCGATGATTACATCTTTGTGAATTGTTACGAAAGGCTCAACAACTACGTTGTCTGCCAATTCAGCTTGTGGATGAACGTATGATAAAGGTTGATGCATTAGTCTCTTTTCTGAATTTTAGCCATTAGTTCCGCTTCAGTCACTACTTTGTCGCCAACAAATGCAGTTCCTTTCATTTCCATTATCCCTCTTCGCATGGGACCAATCATCTCTAATTTTAAGATGAGCGTATCGCCAGGCTTAACCATGTTTTTAAATCTACAATTACTTATTTTCAAAAAGTAGGTATCATAAGCTCCTGGGTCATCCATTGAATTTAAAGCCAGAATTCCTCCCGTTTGCGCCATAGCCTCCACTTGTAAAACACCTGGCATAACCGGGTTTCCAGGGAAATGACCTTGAAAAAATGGCTCATTATAAGTTACATTCTTAATCCCTACCACAACCTTATCTGTTAAGCTAATAATCTTGTCTACTAATAAAAATGGTGCCCGATGAGGTAGCATTTTTTCAATTGCAGCCAAATCAAATATGGGTTCTTTATTCGGATCGTAGTTTGGCACTTGAGGGTTATGTTTAGTTTTCTTAACTAAAGCCTTAATCTTCTTTGCAAACTCAATATTGGTTTTGTGTCCAGGTTTACTAGCGATGATATTCGCTCTAATTGGTGTTCCAATTAAAGCAAGATCACCAATAACATCTAATAATTTATGTCTAGCTGGTTCATTTGGGAACCGAAGAGTTACATTATTCAAAATTCCTTCCTTCTCAACGGCTACATCTGGTTTCCCAAATATATCTCTAAGTTTTTCCAACTCAGCTTCACTCACTGGACGATCAACAACTACAATAGCGTTGTTTAGGTCGCCCCCTTTAATCAAGTTAGCCTCAACCAAATATTCTAATTCATGCAAGAAGCAAAAGGTTCTTGCCCCTGAAAATTCTTTCTGGAAATCAGTAATATTATCAATAGATGCATGTTGCTGACCTAACACTTTCGATTGGTAATCGATAAGCGCAGTAATTTTATAGTTTGAGCTAGGCATTGCTAGCATCTCTACATCTTTCTCTTCATCTACGTATTTAATAGTTTCTCTTAATTCGAAAATTTCTCTTTCTTCAGCTTGCTCTGCTAGGCCAGCTTCCAATAAGACCTTCATAAAAGGAGCAGAACTACCATCTAGAATTGGAATTTCAATACCGTCCAATTCGATAAGTAAATTGTCAATTTGCAAACCGAAAATACCCGCCATTAAGTGTTCAACAGTTGCAACTTTAACTCCATTTCTCTCTAAAGTAGTTCCTCTTTCTACAGAAACGACTAAGTCGCAATCTGCAGGGATAACGGTTTGTTCTGGAGTATCCACTCTTTTGAACTTAATTCCAAAATTTGCCGCAGCAGGATGAAAAGTAAGTGTTACTTTTTTACCCGTATGCAACCCCACTCCGCTTACTTGCGCTATCTTTTTTATAGTTTGTTGATGTAAATTCATGAGTCTTTATTAATCAATGCTTTCTCTAGTTTTTCAATTCGTGCCATTAAATCGCCAATTTGACGAGTGTAGGCTATATTCTTATAATGCTGACGAAAGGGTTCTGCTGGCGAGCCACTAATAGAAACTCCAGGTGAGTCTACAGATTTACTCACGCCACTTTGCGCATTTACTTTTACTCCATCAGCTATAGTAATGTGTCCAACAAACCCTGCTTGCCCTCCAATCATTACATGATTTCCTAATTTTGTGCTTCCCGAAACACCAGCTTGTGCTGCGATAACACTATGTTCTCCAATAACAACGTTATGCGCTATCTGAACTAAATTATCAAGCTTCGCTCCGTTTTTAATTGTTGTACTGCCCAATGTAGCCCGATCGATAACCGTATTAGCTCCAATCTCAACATCATCACCAACTACAACATTTCCTGTTTGAGGAACCTTAGCGAATGAACCGTCTTTCTGTGGAGCAAAACCAAAACCATCACTGCCTATTACAACACCGGAGTGGATAAAGCATCTATTACCGATTTTACAATGATTATGAATTTTTGTTCCTGCTGAAATTGTAGAATGCGCTCCAATCTTCACATTATTTCCAATAAAGCTATTTGGATAAACTTTTACCCCTTCACCAATTTCTACATTTTCTCCTATGTAAGTGAATGCCCCAATATAAGCGCTGGAATGCACCTGGGCACTTTCGTGTACGACTGAAGGTTGTTCTATACCTACTTGTTTCGTTGCTTCTTGATCTGCAAATTTATCCAACAATAAAGCAAAACTGCTATACGGATCTTTAACCCGTAGGAAGGTCGTTCCGTTCTTGTTTTGCAATTGTAAGTCTTCCGCAACCACTAGAATTCCAGCGTGCGTGGTTTCTGCAAAATGTTCGTATTTAGGGTTAGCGATAAAGCATAATGAGTCAGCATCTGCTTCTTCAATTTTCACTAGTTTATCCACTACTGCTTGAGGATTACCTTCAATTTTGGCATCCAATAATATGGCAAGTTCCTGAGCCGTTATGCGCATCGTACAAAAATAACAATTAATTCATTAGAAAGTCGAATTTCCCCTGTCATAACGACTTCTTCTTCGGATAGCAACAATAATACTTCGTAACAGCCTTTTGCATAGCTATTGAACTCCATTGGTCTGAGGCCTCCGCAAAATCCTGTACTTCACCGCTCTTTGTAAGGATTTTTATCTTCGCATGCTTAGGATTATACAGGTAACTAGTAATCTTTTGATGGATTAATAGATAGTCTGCATCTTCAGGAGAAACCTTAAATCGCTTGACAATCTTTGCTTTCAAGGAGTCTATTTCTTCTTCTTTAAACTCTTCGTTCTGAAGCTTGATTTTGAATAGCTCTCTTTTTACTAGGCAAGAAGCCAAGTGCGACAAGATATCATCCTCATGATTTACCCATAGCTTAACAGCAGCTAAAATATCTATATCATCTAATTCTGAATAGTTAACGATAGTCTCCTCGTTAGACATAAACATATCTTTATTTACATCATTATAAATGAAATACGTCAAGGCATCTGAACAACTCAATGGCACGCCTTGATGAACTAAGTGCTTAGCTCGTAGGATGAGTTTTACCAACATCTCTTCTGCACAAATAACTGTTTTATGAAGGTATACTTGCCAATACATAATTCGTCTAGAGATTAAAAACTTCTCTACAGAATAAATACCTTTAGCTTCCACAACCATTTCATTATCAACAACATCCATCATATCAATAAGACGATTGTAATTAATAACCCCTTCACTCACTCCAGTGAAAAAACTATCTCTCGTTAAGTAATCCAATCGATCAACATCTAACTGTCCGCTGACTAATTGGTAAAGAAATTTCTTGTGGTATTCATTTTTAAATATTTGAATAGCAAAATCCAATTGACCGTTAAATTCCTCATTTAACTTATTCATAAAAAGTAAAGAGATGTCTTCATGAGATACATTCATGATTAAAGTATGCTCTAGCGTATGAGAAAAAGGACCATGTCCTATATCGTGAAGGAGAATAGCTATTTGAGCACCTCGCTCCTCTTCATCACTAATTTCAACTCCCTTGAGTTTTAGTGTGTATAAGGCCTTCCTCATTAAGTGATAGGCTCCTATGGCATGATGGAAACGAGTATGATTTGCTCCAGGATAAACGAAGTCCGTCAATCCCAATTGCTTTATTCTTCTTAAACGCTGGAAGAATGGATGTTCAATGATTTGATAAATAAGTTCATCATTAATCGCGATAAATCCATAAACTGGATCATTGATTACTTTCTGTTTCATCATAGCTTACAAAGATAGCTTTTTAAGATATCATTTTTTGGGTCTAAGCCATGCACCGACCGTGTAAATATTGTTTTTTTTATTGTATTTTCACAAAAAATACGATAATGTGAAAAAGCAACTTATTCTATTCCTAGCAAGCGGAAACCTACTAATTGCGCAACAAGCCATCATCAGTGCTACACCACGGAGTACATGGAAATGATTGAGCAAAGTATGGCAGTTATTGGATATTCACGATTCAACAACAATTAGATCAAAGTGAATATAGCGTAGCAGTTTATAATTAATTAGGACAATAAATAATCAATACCGCTTTAAACAGCAACTACCAACAGTTAAGCACCTAAGATCTTAGAAGTGGTGTTTACGATGTTAAGATTACAAACTATTCTTTACCTATAAGTGTTCAAAACACTACACGTTTTAAAATAACCAAACAAGCAAACTTATGAATGTATTAGCATTTGCTGGAAGTACGAGCAAAGAATCAATAAACAAGCAATTAGTAGAATTTGCAGCGTCCTATTTTAAAGAAGATAAGGTCGAAATCCTAGACCTAAATAATTTTGAAATGACCATTTTCAGTATGGACAAAGAAATAGAACAGGGCATTCCAGATTTAGCCTATGCATTTGCAGATAAAATTGCACAGTCAGATCTCATATTACTTTCATTAGCAGAACATAATGGAGCATATTCAGCAGCATTTAAAAACGTTTTCGATTGGGTATCTCGTATTCCGAACCAATCGGTTTTTCAAGATAAAGGTATCTTTCTAATGGCAACATCTCCTGGACCGAGGGGTGGTGGTGGTGTTTTGGACCTAGCAAAGAATAGATTTCCATGGAATGGTGGAAAGGTATTGGATACTTTTTCTCTTCCTAGTTTTGGTGAAACTTTTCAAGCTCAAAAAGGAGTAGTTAATGAAACCCTTAAAGAAGAATTGGAAACAAAAATTGCCAAAATCAAAATGGATCTTACCGCTAACTAAACTAATTTCCTTCTTAACGAAATTTAAGTTAGTCATTCAAAAATAAATAGACCCTTTCTTGAGTTTAATCATCAGAGATTCCATTGAATCGTATTGTAAATTTGGTACGCTGTTAAAACTACCCTAAATATAGAGATGTATGTCAAAGATTAGAATTTTATGGGCTGATGACGAAATTGATTTGCTAAAACCGCAAATCATGTTTCTTGAAAGCAAAGGATATGAAATAATCCCTGTTACTAATGGTCAAGACGCCATTGACAAAGTAAAGGAAGAAGATTTAGATGTGGTCTTTTTAGACGAATCTATGCCTGGCCTGTCTGGATTAGAAACTCTTCCAAAGATTAAAGAAATTAAGCATCATCTTCCTGTGGTTATGATTACAAAGAATGAGGAAGAAGACCTCATGGAAGAAGCCATCGGTTCGCAAATCACTGACTACTTGATAAAGCCAGTAAAATCTCAACAGATATTATTGACCCTAAAAAAAATTGTAGATAATAAGCGTTTAGTTAAAGCCAAAACACAGTCCAATTATCAGCAAGAATTTCAGCGCTTATTTATGCGTATGCAGGATCAATTAGATTTTAACGAATGGGCTGATTTATACAAAAAACTTATTTTCTGGGAGCTGGAATTAGAAAAGTCTAATACTTTCGAAATGATGGAAATATTGGCTTCACAAAAATCAGAGGCGAATAGAGAGTTTTGCAAGTACGTTAGTAGAAACTATTTAGATTGGTTTGTAGAAGGAGAAGACAAGCCGCTACTTTCGCACAACCTGTTTAAAGAAAAGGTGTTCGATTTATTGAAAGAAGATAAACCGACTTTCTTTATACTTATTGACAACTTAAGGTTTGATCAATGGAAAATAATTGAACCCGCCTTATTAGACAACTTTAAGGTTAAAGAAGAAGAGATGTTTTATAGTATTCTTCCTACAGCAACTCAGTATGCGCGTAATTCCATCTTTAGTGGTTTAACTCCTCTTCAGATTCAAGAACACTATCCAAAATATTGGAAAAATGATGACCAAGATGGGGGTAAAAACTTATATGAAGAAGAGTTAGTTAAAGAACTTATTCGAAGAAACTTTAAGGATGATTTGAAAATATCCTATACTAAAGTTACCAACTTTGAAAAAGGAAAAGACATGGAGGATAAGATTTTGAACGGAATGAATAATCGATTAAATGTGATTGTATACAATTTCGTAGATACTGTTTCTCATGCTAAAACGGAAATGGACATGATTAAAGAGCTAGCCAGCGATGATAGCGCTTTCCGTTCATTAACACAAAGTTGGTTTGACCACTCTCCCTTATACAATGCTATTCAAAAGCTAGCCGGGAAAGATGTGAATATTGTCATAACCACGGACCATGGAACAAAGCTGGTAACTTCACCTTCAAAATGTATTGGAGATAGAGATACCACTTCAAACATTCGATATAAAACAGGAAAGAGCTTAGCGTTTGATGCGAGAGGTGTCTTTGAAATAAAGAATCCTAAGGATGCTCAACTGCCATCTTCACGATTGAGTTCGAGCTATATATTTGCTAAAGAGGACAACTATTTGGTTTATCAGAATAACTACAATAAATTTGCGATGTATTTTAAAGATACTTTTCAGCATGGAGGGGTTTCTTTAGAAGAAATGATTATACCTTTCATCATTCTTAAAAGCAAATAGTGGACAATTACTTGGTTCAAAATGAATCTGAATTAAAACAAGTAGCAAAAGAGATTATAGCTAAAGTGAAGGAACAGAAAACCGTTCTGTTCTATGGCGAAATGGGTGCAGGAAAAACCACTCTAATTAAGATTTTATGTCAAGAGTTAGGTTTCAACGGGGACGTTACGAGCCCAACTTATGCATTAATCAACGAATACCCAACTAGCCTAAATACTATTTATCATTTTGATTTGTTTCGTTTAGAGTCTATAGAAGAAGCCATAGACATTGGTATAGAGGAATACCTTGAAAATGACGGTATTTGTTTGATTGAATGGCCGCAGAAAATAGAATCATTAGTGGACGAAGGTCTTAAGATAGAAATAGAAAAAATAGATATTAATAGCAGAAAAATTAGTATTTTTAAGTTCTAGTCAAGTCTATTTTAAGTATGTCAGCTAAAGGAAAAAAATTTGAAGGAATTACGGAAAAACTAGGTCTTTTACCCCAAGAACAGGTGGTAATGACTAGTTCTAAGCGTGGTAAGCTTTTCATAGGTCTTCCAAAAGAAAGAACCTTTGACGACAATCGAATAGGGCTAACTCCCGACGCAGTTGAATTGTTAGTTGCGAATGGACATCGAGTAATCATAGAACATGATGCTGGAAAAACTTGTGGGTTCTATGATCACATGTATGCTGAAGCGGGAGCGGAAATCACAAAGAATCCTGAAGAGGTATTTAAGGCGAATATCGTTATTAAAGTTGCCCCACCTACCCTTTTCGAGATTGAGCTCATGCAACCGGGGCATCATTTGATATCACCTATTCACATGCCAAGTATCACTAAAGAATACTTGTATGCCTTGATGAAGAAAAAAATCAATGCTATTGCTTATGAGTTTTTGAGAGATGACGCAGGCAATTACCCTTTCGTCAGTGCAATGAGTGAGATAGCTGGTTCTAATGCTATTTTAATCGGTGCTGAATTATTGAGTAATGCCCATAATGGCAAGGGGATGCTATTAGGGGGAATATCAGGTGTACCTTCTGCTAAAGTAGTAATCATTGGCGCAGGTGTAGTTGGAACCTTTGCTGCAAGAGCGGCTATAGGACTTGGCGCACAAATATCAGTATTTGACAATGATGTCCATCGTTTAAGTGAATTACAAAATAATATTGGTCAACGAATCTTCAATTCTGTAATCACTCCAGAAGTTTTAAAGAAAGAAATGGAGCAAGCAGATGTAGTTATTGGAGCTATTCATAGTAAAAACGGACGCACGCCAGTCATTGTTTCGGAGGATATGATTGCTAATATGAAATCAGGTTCAGTAGTTATTGATGTGAGTATTGATCAAGGTGGATGTTTTGAAACCAGTGACATGACCACATTAAAAAATCCTACTTTTATTAAGCATGACGTTATTCACTACTGTGTTCCAAATATTCCAGCTCGAGTATCACAAACAGCTAGTTATGCATTTAGTCACTTGCTAACGCCTATATTAATGAAAGCCGATGAAAACGGTGGCATGGAATCTTGGGTACGCATGGATAGAGGAACTTGCTTAGGCTTGTATACCTACAACGGTCATTTGACCCAACGAAATTTATCTCAAATTTTCGATATCAAGTATACCAATCTAGATTTAATCTTTAGTGCGGGAATATAAGTCTTAAAGAAACTTACTTTTATCCAAATTCAACCAACTCAATGTTGAGTTACAGAAAATGTCTTCAATAGACTTTTCAGATAAGCCCATTTCGGTAATAAATTTACCAATTTCTAAATCTCCTAGAGGAAAAGGGTAATCCGTTCCTAAGCAAACTTTTTCGCTTCCTTGAAGATCTAATACGTAATTCATCATCTTTTCATCATGAGTAATACTATCTACCCAAAACTTACCGATATAATCTCTAGGATTAACAGGATTGTCGATAGCTACTAAATCTGGTCTACAGTTAAACCCATGCTCTACCCTTCCTATGGTAGACAAGAATGAACCACTAGCATGCGAAAAGCAAAATCGAAGCTTGGGAAATTTCTCTAGTACTCCAGAGAAAATCAAAGAACAAATAGCTCTACTAGTTTCTGCTGGCATTCCTACCAACCAAGGCAGCCAATATTTTTCCATACTATGGAAACCCATCATATTCCAAGGATGAATCATTATAGCCATTCCCAATCGCTCTGCAGCTTCATAGATTGGAAAGAATCGCTCATCACTTAAGTTAATATCATTGATGTTTGAGCCAATTTGAACTCCTGGTAAATTCAATTCGTTTTTGCATCGCTCTAACTCTTGAACTGCATATTCGGTATCCTGCATGGGTAAAGTACCTAAGGCAATATAGTTCTTTGGATATTTCACTTGTAAGTCAGCAATATCATCATTTAAAAATTGAGCGACTTCCAAACCGTCTTTTGGCTTTGCCCAATAAGAAAACAACACTGGAATAGTACATACTACTTGAACCTGAGTATCAAATTTTTCATATTCCTTAATTCTATATTCTGGATCCCAGCAATTAATAAAGATTTCACGAAAGAACTCGTTGCCTTTAATCATGCGAGCATAATTGGCTTTATGGAAATCTAAGTATATGAAATCACCATATCCGAATTTATCCGCCCATTTGGGTAATTTCTTCGGTAAAATATGGCTATGCATGTCAATTTTCAACATGCTGCAAAGAAACGAAATATTCTTGATTATTTAGCTTAACAAAAGTTTCTTAGTGATGAACACTATTTACACTTCCCCTCGGTGAAGGTCTTCACTCCTGCACATTTAGCATAGCAGCTATTGGTATAGGTTTCACCGTCACAACCACAAACAGGCGCATACAGTTGTATACAAATGCAATCTTCCCTAGCAATACCCACGCAATCTGCTTGAGCGAGTTTTTTATTGGAACAAGCTAATAAAACGGTCATCATTATTACCATTCCAACATATATAAAATACTTCATGTTCTGTCTTTGTAAGCTTCAACAAAGCTAGCTTTTTTTAGTACATTCGTTATATAAATAATCCTCTTTTATGCAACACCCATTATCAAAACGTTTACGCTATAAATTTGAACAGTTTATGGCTAAAGGTGGTTCCTCCATTTTTATAAGCCTTCTTATTGCTTTCTTAGTATGTTTTGCCATTATAGTTTTGATTCGTGGACTAATACTTTGGTTTATTGGACCCATTGAAGATTACAATACCATTAATGATTTCTGGGACCACATGTGGTATACCTTCCTCCAAATGACCGACCCAGGAAACATGTATCAAGTACTGATCAGTCAACTACCCACTATCGCTCAAGAGCGATTACCAATAGTATTAGGGA
>ERZ887851.94-NODE-94-length-82321-cov-23.772725_pt1 | contig 82321 bp, 58 predicted proteins | sample MGYA00521100_ERZ887851 | MGnify/ENA primary metagenome ERZ887851 (study PRJEB32303, sample SAMEA104408602) | aquatic metagenome | biome: Brackish water; feature: Pelagic; material: water | place: Baltic Sea | collected 2014-06-06T16:11:00 | depth 11,444 m ... | reverse complement strand
GAGCAGCTGATTTGTAATCAGCAGGTCGTGGGTTCGAGTCCCTCCATCGGCTCAAAAAAAGGAACGTTCATTATCATATTACACCTTTGGGGGAGATACTCAAGCGGCCAACGAGGACAGACTGTAAATCTGTTGGTTTTACCTTCGCAGGTTCGAATCCTGCTCTCCCCACAAAACGATGCAAATCAATGCGAGAGTAGCTCAGTTGGTAGAGCGTCAGCCTTCCAAGCTGATGGTCGCCGGTTCGAACCCGGTCTCTCGCTCATTTTTCCGCCGATGTAGCTCAGGGGTAGAGCGTTTCCTTGGTAAGGAAGAGGTCACGAGTTCAAATCTCGTCATTGGCTCTTTTTTATGTCGAAACCCATTTCTTAAATTCGCTTTTAGTTACCTTTTGTTTTACTAGGTTTTATCCCCTTACATGGGAGCTTTTAACAACTTCTCTATCAATGTTTTGGAACTAATTTCAAACTTTGAAAAAAAAATTCAAACTTTTGTATTCTATTACGTTTAAAAATTAATATATTTGCGCTCATTTTAAAAGCAAAAAAATTAATTCATTATGGCAAAGGAAAATTTCGATCGTTCCAAACCCCATTTAAATATTGGTACAATTGGGCATGTCGATCACGGTAAAACAACATTAACTGCTGCGATTACCAAAGTACTAGCAGATGCAGGTCTTTCTGAGGCAAAAAGCTTTGATCAAATTGACAACGCACCTGAGGAAAAAGAAAGAGGTATAACGATCAACACTTCACACGTTGAGTACCAAACAGAAAATCGTCACTACGCACACGTTGACTGTCCAGGTCACGCGGATTATGTAAAAAACATGGTTACGGGTGCTGCTCAAATGGATGGAGCTATTCTAGTTGTTGCGGCAACAGATGGTCCTATGCCACAAACACGCGAGCACATCTTGTTAGGTCGTCAGGTTGGAGTTCCAAGAATCGTTGTATTCTTGAACAAAGCCGACATGGTCGATGACGAAGAATTGCTAGAACTTGTTGAAATGGAAGTTCGCGACCTATTGAGCTTTTACGATTATGACGGAGACAATGGACCTGTTATTTTAGGTTCTGCGTTAGGAGCATTGAACGGAGAGCAAAAGTGGGTTGATTCTGTTATGAAATTAATGGATGAAGTTGATGCTTGGATTGAATTGCCAAAACGAGATGTTGAAAAAGATTTCTTGATGCCTGTTGAAGATGTATTTTCAATTACAGGTCGTGGAACTGTAGCTACTGGTCGAATTGAAACAGGAGTTGCCAACACAGGTGATTCTGTTGACATTATCGGTATGGGTGCTGAAAAATTAACCTCTACAGTTACAGGAGTTGAAATGTTCAGAAAAATTCTTGATCGAGGTGAAGCAGGAGATAACGTAGGAATTCTTTTGAGAGGTATTGAAAAAACCGACATCAAAAGAGGAATGGTTATTTGTAAGCCAGGATCTGTAACTCCTCATTCCAAGTTCGAAGCTGAGGTTTATATTTTGAAAAAAGAAGAAGGTGGACGTCATACTCCATTTCATGATAATTATCGTCCACAGTTCTATGTACGAACTACGGATGTAACAGGAAACATCAACTTGCCTAGTGGCGTTGAGATGGTGATGCCTGGAGATAACTTGACAATCACAGTAGATCTTATTTCACCCATTGCATTGAGCATTGGTTTGCGTTTTGCAATTCGTGAAGGAGGACGTACTGTTGGTGCAGGTCAGGTAACTAAAATTATAGACTAACAATCACATAAGTTTTGTTCAAGAGGTGTCTCGCTATGCGAGACGCCTTTTGTGACAAATAAAAACGGGTGTTTTATCTTGTTTGATTCGAATCGAATTTTTTCGAGACCTACACCTTTGAGACGGGTTTAGCTCAGTTGGTAGAGCACTGGTCTCCAAAACCAGGTGTCGGGAGTTCGAGCCTCTCAACCCGTGCAAATAAATATTAATTATGGCTAGTTTTATTTCATACGTTAAAGAATCTATAGAAGAACTTAAAAATCATGTAAGTTGGACTCCAACTGCTGAACTTCAACGACTTACGGTCGTTGTGTTGGTTTTTTCTATTCTTTTCTCACTAGCTATTTGGGGAGCTGACACGATATTATCTCGTGTCATTAAAGTATATTTTGATTTCTTACAATAATAACTGGTTGAACAATGATTGAGGCAGACGTTAAAAAATGGTATGTTGTTCGCGCAGTTAGCGGACAAGAAAACAAAATAAAAAATTACATTGAATCGGAAATCAACCGTTTGGGTTATTCTGATTTTGTAGAAGATATTCTTGTACCCACCGAAAAAGTAATTCAAATCCGTAACGGAAAAAAAATTAGCAAGGAACGTGTTTATTTTCCCGGATACATTATGGTTAAAGCCAATTTGTCTGGAGAAATTCCTCATATCATTCGATCAATTACCAATGTGATAGGTTTTTTGGGAGAAACCAAAGGAGGAGAACCTGTTCCGTTGCGAAAATCTGAAGTCAACAGAATGCTTGGAAAAGTTGACGAGTTGGCGATTCAATCGGAAAATGTTTCTATTCCTTTTGTTTTAGGCGAAACGATAAAAGTTATCGATGGACCGTTCAATGGTTTTAACGGTACCGTAGAAAAAATTAATGAAGAAAAAAGAAAGTTGGAAGTCATGGTCAAAATATTTGGTCGTAAGACTCCTTTAGAGCTTTCTTACATGCAAGTCGAGAAAATATAAATGTTACATATATACGTTAACCTTATAGGCTTCCACTTTTAAGGTTGATCAATTTAAATTAATTAAATGGCAAAAGAAGTTAGTAAAGTAGTCAAACTACAAGTTAGGGGAGGTGCAGCGAATCCGTCGCCACCGGTTGGACCCGCTTTAGGTGCTGCCGGAGTGAACATCATGGAGTTTTGTAAGCAATTTAACGCTAGAACTCAAGACAAACCTGGAAAGGTTTTACCTGTTGTGATCTCTGTTTTCAAAGACAAATCATTTGACTTTGTTGTAAAAACACCACCTGCGGCCGTTCAACTAATGGAAGCGTCGAAGATTAAAAAGGGATCGGGCGAACCAAACCGTGTCAAAGTTGCTAGTGTTACTTGGGATCAAGTAAAAACTATCGCTGAAGACAAAATGCAAGATTTAAATGCATTTACCGTAGAATCAGCCATGAAAATGGTTGCAGGAACAGCACGATCCATGGGTTTAACCGTAAAAGGAAATGCTCCTTTTTAATCTTTAATTGAAAAACAATGGCAAAAATTTCTAAAAAGCGGAAACTAGCGCTTGAAAAAGTAGATAAAAGTAAGTTGTATTCAATTAAAGATGCCTCTGAATTGATCAAAGAAATCACTTCAGTTAAATTTGATGCATCTGTTGATCTTGCAGTTCGCTTGGGAGTAGATCCTCGCAAAGCCAATCAAATGGTTCGCGGTGTTGTGACACTTCCTCACGGTACAGGTAAAAACGCCAAGGTGTTAGCGCTTGTTACACCCGACAAAGAAGCAGAAGCTAAAGAAGCTGGTGCTGATTTTGTAGGACTCGATGAGTATTTGGATAAAATCAAAAACGGCTGGACTGATGTTGATGTAATTGTTACCATGCCTAGTGTAATGGGTAAGTTAGGACCCCTAGGACGTGTTCTAGGACCTAGAGGTTTGATGCCAAACCCAAAAACGGGAACGGTAACTATGGATATTGCTAAAGCAGTAAGCGAGATCAAAGCGGGTAAAATTGACTTTAAAGTTGATAAAACTGGAATTGTTCACACTTCCATTGCTAAAGTTTCATTTGACGCCGACAAAATTGCGGGAAATGCGAATGAATTCATCCAAACGTTGGTGAAGTTAAAACCTTCAACAGCCAAGGGAGTTTACATTAAGAGCATTGCCATGTCGAGCACAATGAGTCCTAGTATCCTTATTGATAACAAACAATCCTAATCGGTAGTAAAATTTAAGAAACATGACTAGAGAAGAAAAATCAAAAGTTATTGCCCAATTAACTGCCGAGTTAGCGGACAACTCAAACATTTATTTAACAGACACTTCTGGATTGAACGCCGCGGCGACCTCAAACCTTAGACGTGCTTGTTTCAAATCGGGTGTCCGTATGGCAGTTGTAAAAAACACCTTGCTAGCAAAAGCGATGGAGGCTTCTGATAAAGATTTCGGTGAACTCACAGAAATCCTTAAAGGAAATACTTCGCTGATGTTCTCAGAGGTTGGAAACGCACCCGCAAAGGTCATTAAAGAATTTCGAAAGAAATCTGATAAACCTATTCTAAAAGTAGCTTATATTGAAGAAGCTACTTACGTAGGGGATGATCTAGTGGAAGCCTTAGTTAATATTAAATCTAAGGAGGAGTTATTAGGAGAAATTATCACCTTACTCCAATCGCCTGCTAAAAATGTTGTATCAGCGCTTCAATCAAGCGGTAATACATTGAGTGGGATTATTAAAACGCTTTCTGAAAAAGAAAGTTAAGCAACAAAAATTAATTTATAACAATTTCAAATACGAATAAAAATGGCAGATTTAAAAGATTTTGCAGAACAATTAGTAAACTTAACAGTTAAAGAAGTTAACGAATTAGCTACTATTTTAAAAGAAGAGTACGGCATCGAGCCTGCTGCTGCTGCAGTTGCAGTTGCTGCTAGTGGAGCTGGTGGTGGTGGTGATGCTGCTGAAGAAAAATCAGAATTTGACGTAGTATTAAAAGCTGCTGGTGCATCCAAATTAGCAGTAGTTAAGCTTGTCAAAGAATTGACAGGACTTGGTCTTAAAGAAGCAAAAGAGCTTGTTGATAATGCACCTAGCAATATCAAAGAAGCAGTTTCTAAAGACGAAGCCGAAGGGCTTAAATCTTCTTTAGAAGAAGCTGGAGCTGAGGTAGAACTTAAATAAGTTCCCCCTCAACCAACGATTGGTTTAGACTTTTGAAGTGTTTCAAAGGTCTAAACCCTTTCGTGTTTATAAACACTACAGGTGTTTATTATCAATTTATTGTAATTAAAAAATTGTTCATTGATGTCAAGTACACTTGAAAGACTAAATTTTGCCTCCGCAACTCACACTCCCGATTATCCTGATTTTTTGGATATTCAAATCAAATCTTTTCAAGATTTTTTTCAGTTGGAGACCAAATCAGAAGAACGAGGAAATGAAGGATTGTACAATACCTTCATGGAAAACTTCCCTATTACGGATACCCGTAATCAATTTGTTCTAGAATTTTTAGACTATTTCGTTGATCCGCCAAGATATTCCATTCAGGAGTGTATCGAAAGAGGGTTGACTTATAGCGTTCCTCTCAAGGCACGTTTAAAGCTGTACTGTACTGACCCAGAACACGAAGACTTTGAAACTATTGTTCAGGATGTGTATTTGGGAGTTATCCCCTATATGACTCCAAGTGGAACCTTTTGTATCAACGGTGCTGAACGAATTGTAGTTTCTCAACTTCACCGTTCTCCAGGGGTGTTCTTTGGACAGTCGTTTCACGCCAATGGAACTAAATTATACTCTGCTCGAGTCATTCCATTCAAAGGTTCTTGGATTGAATTCGCAACAGACATCAACAATGTCATGTATGCTTACATTGACAGAAAGAAAAAATTACCTGTAACAACTTTATTCCGTGCAATTGGATTTGAACGTGATAAAGACATTTTAGAAATTTTTGATCTTGCTGAAGAAATCAAAGTCTCAAAAACAGGTCTTAAAAAAGTTTTAGGTCGCAAACTCGCCGCTCGAGTATTGAATACTTGGTTTGAAGATTTTGTGGACGAAGACACCGGAGAAGTAGTTTCGATAGAACGAAATGAAATTGTTTTAGATCGTGACACAATTCTTGAAAAAGAGCATATCGACGAAATCATCGAAGCCAATGTGAAAACAATCCTAATTCATAAAGAAGAAGGACAATCTGCAGACTACGCAATTATTCACAATACCCTTCAAAAAGATCCAACAAATTCAGAAAAAGAAGCCGTTGAGCATATTTATCGTCAACTTCGTAATGCTGAACCGCCAGATGAGGAAACAGCTCGAGGAATAATTGACAAACTCTTCTTTTCTGACCAACGTTACAACCTAGGAGAAGTTGGGCGTTATAGAATGAACAAAAAACTAGGATTGGATATTGCAAAGGACAAGCAAGTCTTGACCAAAGAAGATATCATTACGATTATCAAATTTTTGATTCAACTTATTAATTCCAAAGCAGAAATTGATGATATTGACCACCTCTCCAATCGTCGTGTACGAACAGTAGGGGAGCAGTTATCTTCTCAGTTTGGAGTTGGCTTGTCTCGAATGGCACGAACCATTCGTGAACGTATGAACGTTCGTGACAACGAAGTATTTACTCCCATTGACTTGATCAATGCCAAAACACTTTCTTCGGTAATCAATTCCTTTTTTGGAACCAACCAGCTTTCTCAATTTATGGATCAAACCAATCCATTAGCAGAGATTACTCACAAACGACGTTTGTCTGCACTAGGACCTGGAGGTTTGTCAAGAGAAAGAGCTGGATTTGAGGTACGAGATGTACACTATACGCACTACGGAAGACTCTGTCCTATTGAAACCCCTGAAGGACCCAATATTGGATTGATTTCATCGTTGGCAGTTTTTGCAAAAGTAAACAACCTTGGTTTTATTGAAACTCCTTACCGATCGGTAACTGATGGAAAAATCAATTTGGACGAAGTTAAGTATCTATCTGCTGAGGAAGAAGAAGGGATGTTAATCGCTCAAGCGAATATTTCAAAAACCAAAGAAGGAGCAATCAATATTGACAAAGTTATTGCTCGTGAAGAAGCAGATTATCCAGTTGTGGAGCCTAATCAAGTAAATTATACAGATGTAGCTCCTAACCAAATAGCTTCTATTTCGGCTTCATTAATTCCTTTCTTGGAACATGATGATGCCAACCGTGCGCTTATGGGATCGAATATGATGCGTCAAGCAGTTCCATTATTGAGACCTGAGTCCCCCATTGTTGGTACTGGCCTTGAACGTCAAGTAGCTTCTGATTCACGGGTATTAATTAATGCCGAAGGAAAAGGGGTTGTTGAGTACGTTGATGCTGAAAAAATCACTATCAAATACAACTACTCAGACATTGAAAAGTTGGTTTCTTTTGAAGATGAAAGTAAAACATACAACCTTGTAAAGTTTCGAAAAACAAATCAAGGGACCTGTATCAACTTGAAGCCGATTGTTAAAAAAGGCGATAAAGTAAGTAAAGGACAAGTTCTTTGTCAAGGATACGCTACTGAGGCGGGCGAATTGGCATTAGGACGTAACCTTAAAGTGGCATTTATGCCATGGAAAGGTTATAACTTTGAGGATGCGATTGTAATTTCTGAAAAAGTAGTTCGTGACGATGTATTTACATCGATTCATATCGACGAATATTCTTTGGAAGTTCGAGACACTAAACTCGGAAAAGAAGAATTAACCAACGACATTCCTAACGTTAGTGAGGAAGCGACGAGCAATTTGGATGAAAACGGAATGATTCGGGTAGGAGCAGAAGTGCACCCTGGAGATATCCTGATTGGAAAAATTACTCCCAAAGGAGAGTCCGATCCTACTCCAGAAGAAAAACTTTTGCGTGCCATTTTTGGTGACAAAGCCGGAGACGTAAAAGATGCATCTTTAAAAGCTTCACCATCATTGAATGGAGTGGTTATTGATAAAAAATTATTTACACGAATTGTTAAAGACAAGCGTAAGCGGTCTCAAGATAAAGAGGCAATTACTGAGCTTGAAGCAACCTACGAAACAAAATTCAACGAACTTAAAAGCGTATTGGTTGAAAAACTCTTTACGCTATTGAGTGGAAAAACATGTCAAGGAGTTCAAAACGACCTAGGAGAAGAAGTGCTTCCAAAAGGAAAAAAGTACACCTTGAAAATGTTAAACGCTGTTGATGATTACGCTCACCTTATTGGAGGGAGTTGGACGGTTGATAAGAAAGTAAACAACAATGTTGCGGACTTAATGCACAATTTTAAAATCAAAGAAAATGATTTACAAGGAGCATTGCGACGCGATAAGTTTACCATTTCTGTTGGAGATGAACTTCCTGCTGGAATTCTAAAATTAGCGAAAGTGTATATCGCCAAAAAGAGAAAACTTAAAGTAGGAGATAAAATGGCAGGACGTCACGGAAACAAGGGTATTGTTGCCCGAATTGTCCGTCAAGAAGACATGCCGTTTTTGGAAGATGGAACACCTGTTGATATCGTATTGAATCCACTCGGCGTTCCTTCTCGTATGAACATTGGTCAGATATACGAAACCGTTCTTGGTTGGGCAGGACAAAAACTTGGAAAGAAGTTTGCCACCCCAATTTTTGATGGAGCAACACTCGATCAAATTAACGAGCTAACTGAAGAAGCTAATGTTCCACTATTTGGTCATACTTATTTGTATGACGGAGGAACAGGAGAACGTTTCGATCAGCCAGCAACAGTAGGTGTGATTTATATGTTGAAACTAGGACACATGGTAGACGACAAAATGCATGCTCGATCTATTGGACCTTACTCCCTAATTACGCAACAACCTCTTGGAGGAAAAGCGCAGTTTGGAGGTCAGCGATTTGGTGAGATGGAAGTATGGGCACTGGAAGCTTATGGAGCCTCTAGCACACTTCAAGAAATTCTTACAGTGAAGTCCGATGACGTTGTAGGACGTGCCAAAACATATGAGTCGATTGTTAAAGGAGAAACGATGCCTGAACCAGGCTTACCGGAATCCTTTAACGTATTGATGCACGAATTGAAAGGTTTAGGACTTGACATTCGATTAGAAGAATAGATAAAATTTAAAACAGTACCATTTATTATGGCTAGAAATAACGATGCGCCTAAGGCGTTAAAATTCAGTAAAATTTCAATTGGTTTATCTTCTCCTGAAACCATTTTGGCATCGTCAAGAGGTGAGATTCTGAAACCAGAAACCATCAATTATCGTACGCACAAACCAGAGCGTGACGGATTGTTTTGTGAACGAATTTTTGGTCCTGTTAAGGATTTTGAATGTGCTTGTGGAAAGTACAAACGTATTCGCTACAAAGGAATTGTTTGTGATCGATGTGGGGTGGAAGTTACCGAGAAAAAAGTACGTAGAGATCGTGTAGGACATATCAATTTGGTAGTTCCTGTTGCTCATATTTGGTATTTCCGTTCGCTTCCCAACAAAATCGGATACTTGCTAGGTCTTCCTTCCAAAAAGTTGGATATGATTATTTACTACGAACGATACGTAGTTATTCAACCAGGTATTGCTACCAATGCTGAAGGAGAGCCTATCCAAAAAATGGATTTCCTTACAGAGGAAGAATATTTGAATGTGATGGAATCCATTCCACAAGAAAATCAATATTTGGAAGACAGTGATCCTAACAAATTCATCGCCAAAATGGGTGCGGAGTGTTTGATTGAATTGCTTTCTCGAATTGATTTGGATGCACTTTCTTTCGAATTGCGTCACAAAGCCAATAACGAAACTTCCAAGCAACGAAAAACGGAAGCGCTAAAAAGACTTCAAGTAGTGGAAGCTTTGCGCGAATCCAATAACAATCGTGAAAACAAACCTGAGTGGATGATCATGAAAGTGATCCCTGTAATTCCACCAGAATTAAGACCGTTAGTTCCTTTGGATGGAGGTCGTTTTGCGACATCCGATTTGAACGACTTATACCGTCGTGTTATTATTCGAAACAATCGTTTGAAACGATTGGTTGAAATCAAAGCACCCGAAGTTATTTTACGAAACGAAAAACGAATGTTGCAAGAGTCGGTAGATTCTTTGTTTGACAACACTCGTAAGTCTTCTGCTGTCAAAACAGATGCGAATCGTCCGTTGAAATCCCTTTCAGATTCCTTAAAGGGGAAACAAGGTCGTTTTCGTCAAAACTTATTAGGAAAACGAGTAGATTATTCCGCGCGATCGGTAATTGTTGTTGGGCCGGAATTAAAATTATACGAATGCGGATTGCCTAAAAACATGGCTGCCGAGTTGTACAAGCCTTTTATCATTCGAAAACTGATTGAAAGAGGAATTGTTAAAACGGTAAAATCTGCTAAAAAAATTATAGACAAGCGTGAGCCTGTAGTGTGGGATATCCTAGAAAATGTATTGAAAGGCCACCCTGTATTACTGAACCGTGCTCCTACTTTGCACCGATTAGGGATTCAGGCGTTTCAACCAAAGCTTATCGAAGGAAAAGCGATACAGCTTCACCCCCTAGTGTGTACTGCATTTAATGCGGATTTTGATGGGGATCAGATGGCGGTTCACCTTCCTTTAGGACCCGAAGCTATTCTGGAGTCACAAATGTTGATGTTGGCTTCTCACAATATTTTAAATCCTGCAAACGGATCTCCTGTTACGGTTCCCTCTCAGGATATGGTATTGGGTCTGTACTACATGACCAAGTCGCGCTATTCAACAAAAGAACATCATGTTAAAGGTGAAGGATTGACGTTCTACTCAGCTGAGGAAGTAAATATTGCTTACAACGAAGGCAAAGTAGAAATCAATGCCATGATTAAAATTCGAACCAAAGACTTCAACGAGAGTGGAGAACTGGTGAATCAAATTATAGATACAACTGTGGGGCGTGTCCTCTTCAACGAAGTTGTGCCCGAAGCCGCTGGATTCGTAAACGAGGTATTGACCAAAAAATCGCTGCGTGATATTATTGGAAATATTTTGAAAGTAACAAGTGTTCCTGAAACAGCTGCTTTTCTTGACAAGATTAAAAACATGGGGTACTCGTTTGCATTCAAAGGAGGCCTTTCATTTAGCTTGGGAGATATTATAATTCCTCAAGAAAAACATGTAATGATTGATCAAGCCAATGAGCAGGTTGACGGAATTATCGCCAACTACAACATGGGGCTTATTACTAACAATGAGCGTTATAACCAAGTAATTGATATTTGGACTTCAACCAATGCAGCTTTGACTGAATTGGCGATGAAGCGTATTCGTGAAGATCAACAAGGATTCAACTCTGTATATATGATGTTGGATTCGGGTGCAAGGGGTTCGAAAGAACAAATTCGCCAGTTGACAGGTATGCGTGGATTGATGGCCAAACCTAAAAAATCAAATGCGGGTGGAGGCGAAATTATTGAAAACCCAATTCTTTCTAACTTTAAAGAAGGATTGTCGATTTTGGAATACTTTATCTCTACACACGGAGCGCGAAAAGGATTGGCAGATACCGCTCTTAAAACGGCAGATGCTGGATACCTTACACGTCGTTTGGTGGATGTTGCTCAGGATGTTATTGTAAATTCTGTGGACTGTGGAACTCTTCGAGGCGTTTCGGTAGCACCGCTTAAGAAAAACGAAGAAGTTGTAGAAACATTGGGCGAGCGAATTCTTGGTCGTGTTTCATTGCACGATATTTACAATCCGCTTACCGACGAAGTTTTGGTAAAAGCAGGAGATGAAATTTCTGAAGAAAATGTAAAAGCAATCGAAAACTCTCCTATCGAAAATGTTGAGGTTCGTTCAGCTCTTACTTGTGAAGCTCCAAAAGGAATTTGTGCCAAATGTTACGGTAGAAACCTTGCAACTGGTAAAATGGTTCAACAAGGAGAAGCTGTAGGGGTTGTTGCGGCACAATCGATTGGTGAACCAGGAACTCAGCTTACGTTGAGAACTTTCCACGTAGGTGGTATTGCAGGAAACATTTCTGAAGAAAACAAATTAGCCGTTAAGTTTGACGGAATTGCTGAAATCGAAGAATTGAAAACAGTTTCTGGAAAAGATGCAGACGGTAATGCCGTGAATATTGTTATTTCTAGAACCTCAGAAATCAAATTGGTAGACAAGAAAACAGGATTGATCTTAAGCACCAACATTATTCCTTACGGATCTACATTGATGATCAAAAACGGTCAGGCACTCAAAAAAGGCGATGTCGTTTGTCAGTGGGATCCATACAACGGTGTTATTGTTTCTGAATTTGCAGGAGTCATTGAATACGAAAATGTTGAACAAGGAGTTACTTATCAAGTTGAAATTGATGAGCAAACTGGTTTCCAAGAAAAAGTAATCACCGAATCCAGAAACAAGAAAATTATTCCATCCTTATTGATTAAAGACAACAAAGGAGCGATCTTACAATCCTACAACTTACCCTTGGGAGCACACCTTATGGTAGATGATGGCGATAAAATTACAGAAGGTAAAGTATTGGTGAAAATCCCTAGAAAATCTGCAAAATCTGGAGATATTACAGGAGGTTTACCACGAGTTACCGAATTGTTTGAAGCTCGAAACCCTTCCAATCCTGCCGTTGTTTCTGAAATTGATGGTGTTGTTTCTTTTGGAAAAATCAAAAGAGGAAACCGAGAAATAATAGTAGAGTCTCGTACAGGAGAAATCACAAAATACTTAGTCAAACTATCTAACCAAATTTTGGTTCAGGAAAATGACTTTGTAAAAGCGGGAATGCCATTGTCTGATGGATCCATTACTCCAAACGACATTTTGGCTATCAAAGGACCGTCAGCAGTTCAGCAGTATTTGGTAAACGAAGTACAAGAAGTATATCGTTTGCAAGGGGTGAAAATCAACGACAAGCACTTTGAAGTTGTAGTTCGTCAAATGATGCGTAAAGTAAAAATCGACGACTCTGGAGATACTACATTGTTGGAAAACCAATTGGTTCACAAAAATGACTTCATCCAAGAAAACGATGCATTGTTTGGTAAAAAAGTAGTGATTGAAGTAGGAGATTCTGAAAACCTGAAGGCTGGACAAATTGTTACGGCTCGAGAGTTGCGGGATGAAAATTCTTTGTTACGTCGAGACGATAAGGCTTTGGTAGTAGCTCGTGATGCAGTCAATGCTACTGCTACCCCGATTCTTCAAGGAATTACGCGTGCATCGCTTCAGACCAAGTCGTTTATTTCTGCAGCATCGTTCCAAGAAACTACAAAAGTTCTGAACGAAGCTGCTGTTAGTGGTAAAGTAGATGCCCTCGAAGGGTTGAAAGAAAATGTTATTGTTGGACATAAAATTCCAGCAGGAACAGGAAAGCGTTCTTACAACAACATCATTGTGGGGTATGTCGATGAGTACGAAGAGCTTTTGGCTAAAAAGGAACTTAATTTTTAAGTAAACACTATGAGTGATTCAAAGCAAAAGAAAGAAGGTCAAATCAATATTGAATTGGACGAAGCTACGGCTCAAGGGACGTATTCCAATTTGGCGATCATCAATCATTCTGTTTCTGAATTTGTAGTTGATTTTATCAACATCATGCCCGGTGCGCCCAAGGCCAAAGTGAAGTCAAGGATTATTTTGACGCCACAACACGCCAAACGTTTTGTCAAAGCATTGAACGAAAACGTAACCCGGTTTGAAGACGCTCACGGTGAAATTAAAGATTATGAACAGCCGCCGATTCCGCTCAATTTTGGGGCAACTGGCGAAGCATAATAGATTATAAATCCCGCATTTGCGGGATTTTTTTTATCTTGTAGCTATGCAAAAATTCAATTCCTTTAAAGATTTTTATCCGCATTACCTTGCGGAACACCAGCACCCCACGAGTGTTCGACTGCATTTTGCAGGAACTTTGCTCGTATTCCTTTTCATAGGCGGATGCTTTTATTGGGGAGCTACTTGGGAATGGATTGTCGTTCCGCTGGTAGGGTATGGATTTGCATGGGTTGGGCATTTCTTTTTTGAAAAAAACAAGCCCGCTACCTTTCGGCATCCGTTTTGGAGTTTGCGCGGAGATTTTACCCTGTTTTTTGAAATTTTGTTTGGAAAACGTAAACTGTAAGAAGCCCTTAGTTCGTTAGCTCAATTTCCCAAAAACTGATTTTTCTTCTCGTAATGAATCCCAATTTTTCATACAGCGAAATGGCATGTATGTTGGATTCAAGTACATGCAAGTAGGGAATTTTATTTTCTAAAAACACCTTGTCTGTAGTGTGTTTTATGAGTTGTTTGGCGTACCCTTTTCTTGTATGGTTGGGATGCGTAACAATGGCGCTTATTTCGGTAAATGCATTCATTTTCATACGCTCTCCACAAACAGCTACTAGGGTATTGCCTTTATAAATTCCAAAATAATCTCCCAATGCAACGGTTTTATTCCTGAAATACCCCGGCTGCACTAAATTCACCAATTCATGTACCTCCTGCTGTTGTTTTTTCTCATGCAAAGCAACGATGTTTTCATGCAACTCGGTTTCTATGGGTGTTTTTAGAATCATTTGGTTGCACACCAAGTTATTTTTTAGACTTAAAAATTTTTTTAGGGAAGGTTTTTCCCCAATGATAAAAAAACGATTCACCAACTTCGAGTAGTGCTCAATCCCCTTGGCGGCTATTTCTGTATCCGTAGCTCCGCCAAAGGCGCAATAGTTAGGATCGTAAAATTGTATTGCCTCGAAGGCAATGGATTGTCTTTGGTGGGTTTCACTCAATGAGTTCCATGCGGGGTTGTCGAGTTTGTGCTCATCTACAATCAATGCACATTTGTGTTTACTATTCGTTTTTGAGTAGGCTTTGTAGCGGGGAGTAATGGCTAATTTATAAAAAATTACTGAGCTGTTCCCTCTGGTGCGCATCGGCCTGTTGAAACGGGCCTGTAACACGATACTTTTCTCTAAAAAATAGGCAGGCGTTTCGAACGCGCACCAGGGAAGCTAGTTTTTTTCATTGCCTAATATTGCTTACTTCAGTTTCCAATTCCAATTTTACGCTCTGTTCATTAGCTGATAAAGCGCCCTTCATCAAATCATTCGTTTCATAAGGGTCGTTAACCAAATGGTACATTTCTTCCGTTCCATTGGAATTGACAATAAGTTTGTAGTCACCATTACTTAGGGCCCATAATTCATTTGTACCATCTACCAATTCAGCATATTGATAGTTTCTTAGGGTTATAGATTGCGTAAGTAACGATTTAAAACTTTTACTATCGTGAATTTCTTTTGTTGAGACTCCAGCAATTTCGGCTATGGTAGCAAATAAGTCAGTGCTAATAATTAGGTTGTTATCGATTCCGTTTCGTGAAACTGAATTGCCAGAAACAAACAGGGGAACATTAATCCCGCCTTGATATAAAGTGTTTTTTACAGTGGACTTGGTATAAGGACTTTGAGCAACTTGATTGGGTGTGCCATTATCCCCAATAAAGATGATTACCGTATTGTCTTTTTCGCTTTCAGGGATGTTGTCTAGCAATCGTCCAATTTGAAAGTCCATGGCTTCGATCGCTCCCATATAGTAGGGGATGGGGTCTTTTTCATTAGTATATGCAGCCAAATTGCCTTGGCTGTGCATATTGCTTGGTGGAACGTGAAAGGGTGTGTGTGGCGCATTATAGGCCAACCACATAAACCACGGCTTGGATTGTTGGTTAATCCAATCTATTGATAAGTCCGTAAAAACTTCTGTTATATACTCTGTGCTTTGACTTGATACGCCATCTTCGCTCAATTCCCATTCGTAATAATCATTTACTGCACCTCGAATAAGACCGGCGTAATAATCGATTCCAAATGTTTCTGGGTTACTTTCTGAATTGTTTCCCGAAAGATGCCATTTTCCAACGATTGCTGACGCATATTTGTTATTGGTTTCTGTTCCAATAAATTTTTGCAGCGTAGTTTCTGAAATGGCTAATTGATCACCGACGCTTTTAACACCCGTTCTGTAGCCATATTTTCCAGTAATTATCGAAGCTCTCGTTGGGGTACATGTTGGGTTTGTCCAAAAATTACTAAAAGAAATTCCATGGTTTCTAATCGCATCAATATTGGGTGTATTGGGTTTGATACTTCCTTCTGAAAATCCATTCATGGCATCTTTTCCTAAATCATCTGCAATAATAAAAAGGATATTGGGCGATTCTGTATTGGGCAAATCATTTTCAGTTTCTTTGTTGTCTTTTTCTGAACAGGACGAAATACTCACACCCATAAAAACTATTGATGTGATCATAACTAATGGTATGTTTTTCATTTTGTGTGTCTTTTTTAGTGAGATTTACCCATGGCAATCCATGTTATAACAAACCTTCAATGGTGTCACAATCAATTTAATACAATTAAAACCCCTAAAAGTTTAGACATTCTTTTTTTAAAAAGTTTAATTGAAACGTTGGATTTGACAGACTATAAGGGTTTCGTGTATGGCACGTTCTGGGAAATCAGCTATGATTTTCCGTCGCAACTGAAAGATAGTGAATTGCAACGGAATTCCAAGTAGAAATTCAATCGCATGACATATACACGTTTTGTGCTCTTGTGTTTATTCTATTCGAATCCAGGATTGTGTAAAAAGGGATGCGTTTTCGGTAAAGTCAATTGTTAGGATCTCTTGAGAATCATTTATCGAGAAGTGAAAAACAAATTCATCATTTTCATTATCAATAAAAAGTATCGTTTGATTGTCTATATCTACCTCAAAAGTTCCGCTATTAACCAAGCCTTGTGAGTCTGTATGCGTCAATAAACCCTTGTTGTCTCTAATAGTATCATCTGGGATGAAAGCTAAAAATTCGCAACATCTTGGAATCATATCCGAAATAATTTCATTCATTACTTCGTCTTGGATTTCCCAACGACCAAACAATCCGATTGGTTCCAGATTGTCTATGGATGAGGGATCATCACTTTCACATTGAAAAGCCATTAATAATCCCGCCAAAAATAATACTCCTAAATATTTCATGAGTTTTAATTCTTCGTCGAATGTATTTAAAACCCATAAAATACCTGAATTATTAATGTTTTTAAATGGTTAAAATAGCGTTAATTTTCAACCTTGATAACAATGGTTTCTGATCAATGAAGCGCAACGGTTGGTAAACATGGGTATTCCGTTGTTTGTTTTTGGTAGAATTATGTCCTAAAAATTCCTGTATAAAGCGAATATCGGTACCATTGTCCAGCAGGTGAGTTGTAAAATTATACCGAAATAGATGTGGAGAATATCCAGCAAAGGCTGTTAGTGCGCAAACAACTGAGAAGGATCTTTGAACGATTTGAATTCCAGCGCATTTCCAGCAGGATCGTGAAAAAACAAAGTCGCTTGTTCGCCCACCATTCCTTCAAACCGAATGTGGGGCTCAATAATAAAAGCCACCGATTGCTTTTTGAGGGACTCGGCAAACTGATGAAAAATTTCCCAAGTAAGCACCACCCCAAAATGAGGCACCGGAACAGCGTGTTTGTCAACCGAATTATAAATAAGATTGGGCGTGCTATTTTCAGAATAATGGAGCACCAATTGGTGTCCAAAAAAATCGAAGTCTACCCAATGGTCACTACTTCTTCCTTCACTACATCCCAATACATCGCGGTAAAACCGACGGTTTTTTTCCAAATCGTTTACTGGAATGGCCAAGTGGAAAGGTGTAAGCATTTTCGTAAAATTTAATTATTCCCAACCCACATAAAACGACTTGATAACGGCGTCGTCCGGAATGTGGATGGCTTCAATTTTTTGATCGGTACCGTAACGAAGGTCAAGAGGCAATTGTTTTTTGTCGATGGTTACATAAATATCCAATGCGTCAATAAAAATGAGTACGCTTTTGAGGGTATTTTGAATGGATGAAATTGTATGCGCATCTTTCAGCTCCCCAAACGTGCTTGCAGCCGTCAATCCCTCTGCAGTTGTGTAGCGACTGTCAATGATTTGAATCGTCTCAATTGTTTCTTGAGGGTCAAATTGTTGTTTGGGAATCATACTCAGTAGCGGATTGCCTTGCGTATCGTACAAAATATAGGTGTCGTTTCCAGCTTGTACATAATCGCCTTCGCCCACTCTTCTAACCAACGAATCTTCAGCAAATAATGCTTCTAACTCTGCAACTTTGGTAGTAGTAGTCAAGATACCTACTTGATTTTTTTGAATTAAAAAATTTGGGTTTTTTCCGCAACTTGCCAATACCAAAAATGACAGCGCAACAAAATAATATGATTTCATAACAAAAATTTGAACTCCAAAAATAGACATTCTTTCAGAAATAGGCGTACGATTTATCGAATAGAATTTTTCGAGGCAACCCCTTGGGGATAGTCTGTTTTAAGAAATTCTTTATTCCCTCGATTTCAACTGCGAATACGTTATCTTTGCCGGATGTCAACATCAGTAGTTCAAAAAGCCGTTTCCCAAGGAACAATGCTTCCCTTAATGGAAGCCTTTTACACCATTCAGGGAGAAGGATACCACAAAGGTGCCGCTTCTTATTTTATTCGCATTGGCGGTTGCGATGTGGGCTGTCATTGGTGCGATGTCAAGGAAAGCTGGAATGCCGAAACGCATCCTCCCACGGCAGTGACCGAAATTGTTGCTACAGCAGCATCTTTTTCCGATACCGTGGTCGTTACTGGCGGAGAGCCACTAATGTGGAACATGCAACCTTTGACAAATGCCTTGCATGAAAAAGGACTGCAAACCCATATCGAAACTTCCGGAGCTTATCCGCTTACTGGAAAGTGGAATTGGATTTGTTTGTCGCCCAAAAAACTGAAGCATCCCATGCCTGCGATTTATTCCCTTGCAGACGAACTGAAAATGATTGTGTACAACGAAAGTGACTTTCAATTTTCGGAAGAACAAGCGGCCAAAGTAAACCCCGATTGCAAATTGTACCTACAACCCGAGTGGAGCAAACGCGAAACGGTCATGCCTTTGATTGTTGATTACGTAATGAAAAATCCCAAATGGAGAGTGTCGCTACAAACCCACAAATATCTCAATATCCCTTAGGCATCTGCTATGAACACACCCCTTGAAGCATTGCCAAAACGTGCCAAAGAAACCTTGACGGAAACAAAAAAGTACTTCCAACGGCTTAAAAAACGCGTTCCTAAAAAATTGGATTTACAAGTTTTAGAAATTCACGAAGAGGTGTTTTTAAAAATCGACTGCATGACTTGTGCCAATTGTTGCAAAACGACAGGTCCCATGTTTACTCCCAAAGATATTGAGCGAATTTCCAAACATCTCAAAATGCCAATGCACGCATTTGAATCTCAATTTTTAAGAACTGACGAAGACAATCACCAAGTGTTGCAAGAACTTCCATGTTCTTTTTTGGGAGCAGACAACGCCTGCAGTATTTATGACGTTCGACCCAAGGCGTGTCGGGAATTTCCCCATACCGATCGTAAAAAATTCCACCAACTCACAGACATTACGCTTCAAAATGTGGCCATCTGTCCAGCGGCTTTTGATATCGTCGAAAAAATGAAAGAACGAGTGGCTTTGCGTTAGTCGTAAAGCAAATAAGACTCTCGCATGGATTTGTAACGATTCAACTCGGGTTCCCAACTGGCTCTGATTGCGTCTTCGTCCATGCCTTTTTTGATTTGTTCTTGCAGTTTTTTTGTACCCGCTATTCGATCAAAACCTGAAGTAAAAAAAGCATCTTTTTCAGGATATGCCTCATAGGCTGCAATCAGCCATTCTAAAGAAACTTTTGACAGTTTTTTGGCATTGCGCAAATCCACCCCATAACAAACTTGATTTTCAAACTTTGGATAACGTGCTCCTGAAATGGATTTTGGAACAAAGGAAAACGAACCTTCCCATTGTGGAATTCCATATACTTGGAAAGGAAACACCGTTCCTCTTCCAATACTCACAGGAGTGGGTTCCAACAAACACAAACTGGGATACAGATTTACAGCTTGATCGTTGGGCAAGTTGGGAGAAGGTTTTATCGGTAATGAATACGGCGTTTGATGCGTGTAATTTTTTACAGGAATTACTTTCAAATCACATTTTTTATCGGTGTCAATCCATTGTTCGCCAACAATCATTTTGGCGTATTCACCCACGGTCATACCGTGTACAATAGGAACAGGGTGCATGCCAACAAAACTTTGACAATCCTTTTCCAATACGGGTCCGTCCACAAAATGCCCGTTGGGATTGGGACGATCGAGCACCAAAACAGCAATGTTGTTTTCTGCAGCCGCCTCCAATACATAATGTAAAGTGGATATGTAAGTGTAAAAGCGTGCGCCTACATCTTGAATGTCAAAAATCAAAAGGTCAATTCCTTCGAGTTGTTTGTTTGTAGGTTTTTTGTTGCTTCCGTAAAGAGAAATAATCGGCAAGCCTGTACTTACATCCAACCCATTTATTACGTGTTCTCCAGCATCAGCCTTTCCTCGAAATCCATGTTCAGGAGCGAATATTTTTTTTAGATTCACACCAAGGCTTACCAACGAATCGACCATGTGGGTTTGGGAGGATGAATTGGTAAACACTCCTGTTTGGTTGGTTACCAATGCAATGTTTTGAGTGCCCAACAATGGCAAGTAAACGGAAGTTTGTTCCACACCCATCAGCGGTTTTTCATGGGTTTGTGCCCTACACATGGAAAGGAGGAAAATTCCAAGAAAAAAAACGGTATTTTTGAATATTGAATAAAGCATAGCATCTTGAAATTTGAAACCTTTATCGCTCGACGTATTGTCGCCACAAAGTCGTATAAAAGTAGTATTTCGGCGCCAATAATAAAAATTGCAATTGCAGCCATTTCTTTGGGTGTGGTGATGATGTTGATTTCAATGGCTACTGGTGTGGGACTTCAACAAAAAATTCGCCAAAAAATTGCGGCATTTCACGGGCAAATTTCAATAACTACTTTCGATAATAATTCGTCAGAAGTTTCTGTAAATCCTATTCAACGAGACCTAGCGATTGAATCTTTCCCGATTCAAATTGAAGGAATTGACCATGTGCAAGGCGTTGCCAAAAAGGCTGGAATCATCAAAACGGAGGAAAGTTTTGAGGGAGTCATTCTTAAGGGTGTGGATGCTCATTATCGCTGGAACACTTTTGAGGAGTACTTGATAGCTGGAAAGATACCCACAATTCAAGATTCAATAGCTTCTAGAGAGGTGCTTGTTTCGGAGTTTATTGCCAATCGTTTGTTGCTGTCGGTTGGGGATCGCTTCAAAACCTATTTTATGAAAAACGATGCGACTGCCGTTCCTAGTCAAAGAACGTTTGTGGTTAGTGGTATTTATACCTCCGGTTTTCCTGACTTTGATGCTACCTATATTTTGGGAGATATTCATCACATTCGAACAATGAACCAATGGGAAGTGGATACCTATGGAAATTACGAGGTGTTTATAACGAATTTTGATGCTTTGGAGCTTCTTACTCAAACCCTTTACCAACAAACCCCTTCAACCTTAGACGTTCAGAATATTTCTGAAAAATTTTACGATATTTTTAGTTGGCTGGCTCTGTTTGATATGAATATTTTGATCATCATCGTCATCATGATTTTGGTAGGGGGCGTCAACATGATTACAGCCTTGCTAGTATTGATTTTGGAACGCACACAAATGATTGGAGTGCTTACCGTTTTGGGAAGTTCGCAATGGAGTATTCGAAAAGTATTTTTGTACAACGCAGCTTATTTGATTTCAATCGGACTTTTTTGGGGAAATTTAATCGGACTTTCATTGTTGTATTTGCAACAAGCCACAGGAATTATTGGATTGGATCCAAATACGTATTACGTCTCTGAAGTGCCTGTTTACATCAGTTTTATGTCAATTATCTTACTGAATATTGGAACGCTTTTCTTCTGTATGCTTATGTTGATGATCCCCTCGTATATCATTACCAAAATTGCGCCCATCATGGTGTTGCGATTCCAATAATAGAAATATCACATAAAAACCAATCATTTTATTTTTTTTAGTTCAGCTAACAGTTATTTTTGCTTGGAATTAAGTTTTATGAACTACGCTGAAAATATTTTAGAGACTATTGGAAATACACCGTTAGTCAAACTCAATACGATCACAAAAGAGGTGGAAGCTTTGGTACTTGCCAAAGTAGAATACTTTAACCCAGGAAGTTCTACCAAAGACCGAATGGCTCTTAAAATGGTAGAAGATGCCGAAGCCGATGGGCGATTGCAACCCGGAGGAACGATTGTTGAGGGTACTTCCGGAAATACTGGAATGGGTCTGGCGTTGGCGGCTATTATCAAAGGATACAAATTAATTTGCGTGTCAACGGATAAACAATCCAAAGAGAAGTTTGATATTCTGCGAGCTTTAGGAACAGAGGTTATAGTGTGTCCTACCGACGTTGCTCCCGACGATCCACGGTCGTATTACTCTACTTCCAAACGAATTGCAGAAGAAACACCCAACTCGTGGTATGTCAATCAATACGACAATCCTTCCAATGCCGTTGCTCATTACGAACAAACGGGCCCCGAAATTTGGGAACAAACAGCGGGTAAAATCACACATTTTGTGGTAGGCGTTGGAACCGGAGGCACTATTTCTGGAGTTGCTAAGTTTTTAAAAGAGAAAAATCCCGATATCAAAATATGGGGAATTGACACCTACGGTTCCGTCTTTAAAAAATATCATGAAACGGGTATTTTTGACGAAAAAGAAATTTATCCCTATATCACCGAAGGAATAGGCGAAGACATTCTACCCGAAAACGTTGACTTTTCGTTGATTGACGCTTTTGAAAAAGTAACGGACAAAGATGCGGCTATTTTTACGCGTAAATTAGCACGTGAAGAAGGGATTTTTGCTGGAAATTCGTGCGGTGCTGCTGTTAAAGGACTCCTTCAACTTAAGCATCATTTCTCAAAAGACGATGTTGTTGTTGTGTTAATCCACGATTCTGGAAGTCGATACGTTGGTAAAATGTACAACGACGATTGGATGAAAGAAAAAGGGTTTTTGTAACCAATCTTCTAATAATTATCTGTTTTCAGACGCTTAAAGTCTCCTCGATTATTTCTAATAAAAGGATTGAAATCAAAGGTTAATGACAATTCCAACATGCTTGGAGGGAGGATCGTTTGATCTTGTTTCATAGGGAAACTATAGCTTACATTAAAGTTAATATTCCCCGCACTGACTCCCGCATTTACCCCTGCATTGAGAAAAGAAAATTCTTCAAGAGAACTCAATTGTTGGTGAAACCCAAATGAAAAATTAGACAATTGCAACTCTTGTGATGCATACGCCTTTAGAAGTCTTCCAGCAGAACTGGCTGATAGGTATAGCATCAAATAGGAGTAACGTGGCAGAAAACTTCTTTCGTAATAGTTGATGTTAAATTCATAAGCTCCTTGCACAGAAATCATCAAACTTTTTTGGACCGATTCGTTGTTGTAGGAGATGTCGGGTTGATTTAGGTGTTTGAGCGATAGTCCTGCGAGAAATTTTTCGTTGTAAACGATAACCGATGCACCCAAGTCAAAATAATTGCTGTTCAATTCAATTTGTGCGAGTGGGTCGTCAGATTGTGAAGCAATAAATCCACTAATTAAACTAATTTGATCCTCAAAGATAAGCTTAGAGCTTTCAATGGATTGCGATCCAATTCCTAGGTAAATGGCTGGAAGTATATAGGTCTCATAATTCAAATTGATTTTATAGACATACGACAAGTTGATTTGATTAATTTCCAATCCGTAGGAGTTAATTTTAAACGAGTTTACGTCAACCCCCAAGCTAAAATTTAAGTTTTCAAAACTGATATTTCCAAATGCAATTTTTGTATCAATATTCTCCTGAGTATCGTAGGATAGACTGTTATATATTACACCCGCTTTTGTCAGATTGTTAAATCCATAATAACTAGGATTCAACATTTGAAGATTTTGAGATTGATTGAGTATATATTCCTGAGCACTCAGCGCCTGAATAGCGACTAATAACAACCCTATATATAATGATATGATTTTTCTCATGTTATTTTAAAATTTGGAAGGTTCCACTTTCTACAATGGTTTTTTCATTGATTAAGGTTGCTTCAATTCTATAGATATAGAATGAAGTATCAGGATAAGCATTTGCTCCATCCCATCCTAAAATTGAAATGCCAGTAATTGCTGGATTGGATCCTTCTGCTCCAGTTTCTGTGTACAGTAAATTTCCACTTTTATCAAAGACGCTTAATACAATACTTTTAAGTCCGTTGAAAATAGGTCGGAATCGTTCGTTGATATTATCTCCATTGGGTGTAAATACATTCGGAATAATGAGATTGTAGCCGTCACCAACCAACAGGGTTTGTGAGGTTGATTTTGAACAGCCCGAGCCATTATAAACCGTCATGGTGACTTCATAATTTCCGCTTTGTACAAACTGGTGAGTGACTCTAGTGCCATATTCTAAAGAAGTAGAATCATCAAAATTCCATTCAACTTGAGCATAACCTGCAGCATTCGATGCAATGAACTCTACAAAAGAACGCTCTGAAATAATGCCGTAATCTTGCAGCTCAGGACTGGTATAAGTGAAAGAGGGTTCTGCAATGGCCAAATTCAGTATACTTTGCTCAACTAAAATTCCACAACCAAATTCATTTCGAATTTCTAAAGTTGCATTATCTGTCGGAGAACTGATGTATAGGCTATAAACGGTTTTTTGAGCCGTACTGCTTACAATCTCTATATCCGTTTGATTGACTATCGTATTGTTATAGAAGAAGAAAACATCGCCTCGAATACGTGTGATTTCAATGGTTAAATAACCAGGAGTGTTTTGACACAAGTCACTGTCAATACTTACTTCTCCATACTCAATAATATCTCGAACCAGTTCAAAGCTTTTTTCAGTTTCACAAAAGACTACTCCGTTTCGATCTTCTTTAATTACTTTCAATTTATACATTCCAGTATTCAAACCAGAAACGTAGGTTGATCCGTCGTAGCTGGGAAGGTAATCAAAAGTGCCGGCTGAACAAGAAGTTGTCCCTCCACTGATACCGATACTTGATATTTCTGGCGTTGTAGCATCCAAGTCGTGATCCAAATTGGCTGAACTAGTAACTGTGTTGGATTTAGCACAAATAACATTGAATCCATTGATAAAGTCCGTATTCGAAAGGTTGATTGTTGTGAATGTATTACCAGCTTCACAGACTTGATATGACACAGTTCCTACAGAATAGGAATCAGTGATTCCATCGCCGTTTGAATCCGTTTTTCCTGCATCTACAGCACCATCGCCGTCAACGTCAGCATCTGCAGCATCTTTTATGCCGTCTGCATCCGTATCTGCTTTTCCAGCATCAGTAGTTCCGTTTTCATCCAAATCCGCATCTGCATAATCCGGAATCGTATCTCCGTCATTATTAACAGGAGCTAGATTGTAGGTGAAACAACTTTCATCGTCGTTCAGTCGATACCATTCAAGTTTGGTTACAAGCGTATTGCTTCCCCCAGTAATTTGTACTTGTATTTCACCATCAATTTGTGAAGTATTACAACTCAATGGATTGACTTGAATTTCGTTTATCTCAAGAGGAGCTGCCTCCGAAATTGTATAAGACCTAGAAAATTCACAATTAATATTGTTTAAGTCTTTCAGTGTAACCGTGTAGGTTCCTTGCTTTAAGTTTTTAATGTGTAAACTGGAGTTCGAGTAACTATTTGGCCCTGTCCATTCGGCTGAAAAATTACTTGGTATACCTCCTGAAAGTTTTAAGAATATCTCCCCATCATTTTCACCATTACAAAGTATATTTTTTACCTCAGTTTGGGTCGGTGTCGTCGAAATCGAATTGACATAGATTTCGGGTTCAATACCAGTTATGGGGTATAGGGTTATCGTGCCGCTAGCTTGTCCAGTACAACTGCTCACTGAAAATAAGGTATAGTTAAAAGCTGTACTGCTTGTTAGAGCAACTCCATTGTAGGTTCCTGTCAATTCTGCTACATTGGTGGTAGGATCAAAAGAAACTGAGATTCCTGGGGGAAGCCCAGTAGCAGTTACAGTACTTGCTGCACCCACAATATTGTATACAATAGGTTCAATAGCAGCAGCCTCACAAACCAGTTGGTCATCGGTTCCAGCATCAGAACTTAGTGTTAAGTAGGCTCCTGAGTCTACTTTAATGACTCCTAGTTTTGAATTTCCACACCCACCAACGGCAGCTACTTCGTATTGGAACACCCCTGTGGTTGTGGGAGATCCAGAAATTGTTAACACCATTTCTGAAGAGGTGCTTCCAGCTACAACGTTGTAAGAAACTCCAGGAGGTAGTCCACTAACGCTTCCAGTAACAGCATTTCCATCCAATGTATATACAATATCGTCTATGGGACTGTATTGACATACATCCTGAGTAGAAGTCGCAGGAGCTGAGGTAAGGACAATGGTAGTTAAGGCTTCTATAACTATAGCACCAGTTGCCTGCGTTGAACCACAACTTCCGCTTGTAATCACTGTATAATTATAGGAAGCTGGAGCGTCTGTTGCACTTCCACTAATGGTTAATATATTTCCTGAAACAGTATAGGATACTCCAATGGGTAGTCCGTTAACGACAGCTCCTGTGGCCCCTCCTGCTAAAGTAAATTCAATATCATCAATTGCTTCTCCTTCACAGAGAGTTTGAGTGTCTGAACCTATCGCTGAGGTTAATAAAACTTCATCGTTAGGGTTAATCCTAATAATCCCTTGCACTTCATTGTTGCAAGTAGCTCCCAAAGTGGTAACAGTATATGTATAAACCTTTGGAGAGGTAATATTTATAGTTGAAGTTCCCGAGATTGTAAGCACTCCCGATAAAAACTCATGAGAGACACCTTGTGGAAGTCCAGAAACGCTTACGCCAGAAGTTCCTGTTCCCACGTCGTATTTGATAGTAACAGCATCCCCTTCACAAATATCTAGATTATCGCTACCCACCGCAGAGGAAAGATTAACACTTACCGCTGCATTAATTGTCATGCTCCCATTAATCGAAGTAGACGAACATCCTCCTGGATTTGCAGAAGTTGTAACGGTGTAATTGAAAGTTCCACTTTCAGTCGGTGTACCGCTAATAGTCAAAGTATTTCCTGAGAGGTTATACGTAACCCCAGCAGGCAAATCAGCCGTTGGAATGGAAGCTGAGCCAGCGTTGGTCAGTCTGTAGCTAATAATATCTATTGGAGTATTTTGACAAAGGATTTGACTATCCGTACCCGAAGCCGAAACCAATTCTATGGATGAATCTGAATTCACCGTAATAGTTCCCGTTTCTTGATCAGGACAAACAACACCTGTAGAGGTTAGGGTATATGTGTATACAGTTGTAGCAGCAATATCTGCAGTCAATGTTCCCGAAAAAGTGAGTGTAGTTGGATCATAAGAAATACCAGCAGGCGCTCCGTTTGCGCCCCACGTTAAAGTAGCTCCGCTTGTGTTGGCACCTAGCGCATATTGAATGGTATTGATCGTTCCTCCCTCACATAGCGTCTGAGCGTTTGAAGTTGGAGCTGTTACTAAGTTGATTTCTTCAGATGGATCAAGCGTGATAGAACCTGTTGACGAAGTAGGTAAACAACTTCCTCCTGTGGTTGTAAGGGTGTAACTGTAGGTTTGAGGCGAACTGATACTAACCGTAGGAGTACCACTAACTGTTACTACACCACCACTGTATGAGGCAGTAACTCCAGAGGGAAGCCCCGATGAACTGACTCCAGTAACTGAAGCATTTACGTTGTAAAGTATGGGATCAATTGGACTGTTTGAGCAGGAGGTTTGTGTGCTATTTCCAGAACTTAGTACCATTTCATCATTTTCAGAAATAGTCACGTTGGTGGTGGCAACAGTTCCAGAACCACAAGCGCTCATAGGAGTCACACCAATGGTTGCATTACCCCCCGCAATATAATCAACGGTAATAGTATTCGTTCCTTGTCCCGAACTAATAGTAGCTGAGGAAGAAGGACTCACATTCCAAACATAACTGGATGTGTTTGAATATCCTGAAACCGTATAAATAGTGGAATTACCTTCACAAACCGCTGAACTACCCACAATCGTTCCCGTTCCAGTAGGGGTCGTGTCAAACGAAAGTGTGGTGCTCGAGGAAATAGGAAGGCCAGTGTTACAACTGATGTTGGGTGTTACGGTCAATGTTAGGTTTACAGAGCCGTTGATGACATCTGCATTTGAAGGAACGTAATCTGGATTAAGAACATTGGCATTGGGTAAAAATATTCCCGTACCATCTGCAGTTGTCCACTCTAAACTTTGATAACTCCCAGTATTTATTGTTGCTCCATCCAAGGCGAAATTCGATCCATTACCACAAACATTTTCATCAGGACCCGCATAAACAATAACTTCGGGAATGATGCTTAACACCATCGAGCTGCTATTGTTTCCTCCACAAATTGCAGTATCGTATCCAATCAGAGTCAACGTAACCATTCCATTACTAATGTCTGCAGTTCCTGGTGTATACGTTGGATTCAATACATTTTCGTTTGAGAACTCACCATCTCCATTGGTAATCCAAGATACCGATTGGGTGAAGTTTTCAGTTGCTGATAAAATGTAATTTCCTGTTTCACAAATTTCAGCATTGACACCTGCATCAACAATGGCTTTTCTTGATATATCGATCGTAAGGTTGTCACTTACCGAAGGAGCACAAGGCAGGTTTCCAGTAGCTTGAAGTGTAACAATTACACTTCCGTTTGCGATATCGGTTATTCCAGGAGTATAGGTAGGCGAAAGAGTATTTTCATTGATAAACATACCATCTCCATTACTCGACCATGTATAGCTGGAAGAGGTTGTTGAGGCTCCTGAAATAATGAGTGAGTCGTCTTCACAAATCATGGCATTGTTTCCTGCCTCTACCATTACTTGACGGGTGAAAGAAACATTTACTGTTGCAATGTCATTAAACGAACAACCGCCATTTCCTGTAGCAGTTACACTCAACACAACACCGTTTTGGATGTCGTTTGGCGTTGGGTTGTATTCTGGATTAAGAACAGTTCCATCTGTAAACGTACCCGTCCCAGAAGTGGTCCATGCGATTGTGTTGTAGTTTCTTGCAGTAACTCCTGAAAGTGTGAAAGGAGTATTATTTTCACATAAAATCAAATTAGCAGTACCTACTGATACTTCCGGTTTGCTGATAATCGTAAGGTCTAAGTTGTCCGAAATTGCAGGACAATTTCCATTACCACTTGCTAATAATGTAATCTGAACCAAGCCCGCAGTAATATCGCCAGAACCGGGAATATAAGTTGGGTTGGTTGAGCTAACAGAATAATCAAAAACTCCATCTCCGTTGGAAGACCAACTAATAGAAGAGTAATTATCGACTGAAGTGTTGCTTAAGACATAATTATCCCCTTCGCAAATTGCGGCGTCAGGTCCTATAGCAAGGCTTACAGCTTCTGTAAATCGAATTTGAACAGAATCAAAAACTTCACCCAAGCAAGGAGATTGGTTTTGAGCAGTCAGTGTCAAATCAACAAAACCTTGTGCAATATCAGCAGGGCTTGTTACATAAGTAGTACCCAGTAATGTTGCATCACCAAAACTTCCCGTTCCATTGGTAGTTGACCACAAGTAATTTGTAGAATTGTTGACAGTTCCTGATAATGTATAAGATCCTTCACAAATAGTTACATCAGGACCTGCACTTACTTCTGCAAATGCTGTAATTTCTAAATTAAAAGTATCTGTCACCAAAGCCGAACATGGAGCGTTTGGCGTTGCTGTTAATGTAAATTGAACGGTTCCAGTTTCACCATTTGAAGGGGTGTAGGTGGGTGTTAAAGTTCCATTGTTTGAAATAATTCCTGAACCGTTGTGTGTCCAAGAATACGATGCTGTGTTAGTTACTGATGCACCGTTTGTAAAGGTGTAATTTTCTCCCTCACAAATAGTAGCATTGGAACCAGCATTTACTGTGGCCGTAGGCTTCACCGTTAACTCAATTTCATCGGTGGCTGCAACTGCACAAGGACTGGTAGGGTTAGCGGTTAAAAGTAATTTGACTACCGAATCACCTGGTCCTGAAGTATAGGTAGGAATTAATGTATTTTGATTTGCTAAAGTACCCGTTCCTTGATTAATAGTCCATAAAACAGAACTAGCATTGCTCACAGAAGCTCCATTTACAGTGTAGCTCCCCTCACATACATCCATGTCGACTCCAGCGTTTGCAATGGGTTGTTCGACAAAAGTTAACTCTATTTGATCGGACACTTCATTAACGCAAGGTGCGTTGGGTTGCGCTGTCAAGACTAGGATTACAGAACCGTTTGACAAATCGGTTGCCCCAGGAGTATACGTTGGGTTTAACAACGTATTTGAATTGAAAGTACCGTCGCCACCAAGGGTTGTCCAAGTGGGTGTGATGCCGTCAGAAATTGTAGCACCACTCAACACATAGTCGTCACCTTCACACAAAGTAGTATCGTTTCCAGCAAATACAATAGGCTTTTTTGTAACAGAGAGTGTCATTGAAGAAACTGCATTGCTAGAACAACCTCCTTTTGGAATGGCAGTTAATGTTATAGTTACACTTACCAATGAAGCATCTCCGGCCGTTGATTGGTAGGTTGGATTGAGTGTATTGGCATTGACAAATGTTCCAGATCCTGTAGAACTCCAAGAAAAAGAGCTGTAGTGGTCTGCCGTAGCGATTAAATTGTAATCATCTCCCTCACAAATGGTATCTGAAGTCACTCCCAAATCGGCTTCTACTGGCTGATCAATGGTCAATATCATTTGAGCAACCGATGTTTCTGTACAAGGAGATATTGATTGAGCGGTTAAAGTCAATGTTACAGCTCCAAATTCTCCTATTCCAGGAGTATAGGTTGGAGTGAGTGTGCTTATTCCTGACAAACTTCCTGATCCAGTACTTGTCCATTCGAAAGAACTTTCATTGGAAACAGAAGCTCCTGAAACGGTAAAGGTTTCTCCCATGCAAATTGAAGCATTGGGTCCAGCATTTGTTGTTGGAGAAGAAATAAGCGTCAGTATCATAGTGTCCGTAATATCGGGACACGAATTCAATCCTATTCCTGTTAGAGTTAAGGTTACGGATCCATTAACATAATCTTGTAAGCTAGGTTCGTAGGTAGGAGTTAAACTGGAAGCGTTGATTAAATTTCCAGTACCTGTCCCAGCAGACCAGCTTACACTGGCAGTATTTGATGTTGAAGCAGTGCTTATTGTATAACTGCTGTCTTCTTGGCATAAAATTGCATCGTCACCTGCATTTACAATCCCAGCAGTTTGGATGACTATACTTTTTGATTTCACATCGTTAACCGTACAAGGGGCTTGAGCGCTTGCGGTTAAAGTTAAGACTACTGCATTTTCTCCAGCATCAGGAACGTATGTTGGATTTAGTGTGGATGCATCAGTCAACACTCCAGTTCCAGTAGTAGTCCATAACAAGCTGTTATAATTACTAGCAGTTACATCACTAATTGAGATTGAGTCTCCTTCACAAATTGTAAAGTCGGCTCCAATATTGATAACTGGATTTTTATTAATCGTAACGATCATTTCATCCTCTACAGATGCACAAGGAGGATTTCCGTTAGCCGTTAATTTTAGCCTAACAGTTCCTGAAGTAAGATCGTTTGCGCCTGGAGTATAGATAGGGTTGAGTGTGTTAGTAACATCAAATCCACCATCACCAGAAGTTGTCCAAGACAAACTGCTTTGGTTGGTGCTTGTGGCAAGTAAGCTTACTGTTTGATCTTCACAAATTGTTTGATCTACTCCAGCGTTTACAGTTACTGCATCTACAAAGGAAAGCACGAACGAATCGTCATCTGTTAGAGTACATGGCGCATTGGCCGAGGCGGTTAACGTTAGCACTACCGATCCAGCAGAAATATCTGCAGCACTTGGGTTGTAATCGGGTTCTAAAAGGGAATCGTTACTGAAAGTTCCTGATCCGGATGTTGTCCAAAGCAAGGAGCTGTATTCTGAGGCAGTGACTCCACTTATACTGAAAACCGTATTGCTACATGAGTCTTGATCTATTCCTAAAACTACTGTTGGATTTTTAATAATATCAACGCGTTTTTGACTAGTAACAATTCCACAAGGAGCGTTTCCAGTAGCTTCCATAGTTAGAATAAAAAACCCATTGGCTAAATCCACAGCACCTGGAGTATATTCTGGAGTCAGTGTATTTGCATCAACAAAAGTTCCAGAGTTGGTGTTGCTGGTCCAGTTGATTGATAATGATTCAGTCGTTGCGGCATCTGTAACTGTGTAAGCCTCTGTTTCGCAAACAGTGTCAGGCGCTCCAGCATCAGCAGTTGCTGCAGGCGTGAGCGATAAATTAAAAGAATCACTATCGTTTTCAGTGCTTGTACAAGGCGTATCCGCATTGGCAGTAAGCGTAAGTGTTACAACACCTGCGGTCACATCTGCTTGACTGGGTGTGTAAACAGGATTCGGATCGTTTGCATTTGAGAAACTTCCGCTTCCAGAAGTACTCCATACCAACAAGGATTCCTCACCATTGGTGGTTGTTCCGCTTATGGTATATGGGGTAATATCACAACTTGTATCGTCTGCTTGTAAAGTTAGTATTTCAGGAAGTTGTGTTACTTGAACAACAATTTCTTTGGAAACCGTTTCCGTACATGAATTTGTGCTTTCTACTGAAGCCCGAATTCTTACCGTATTACTATCTGGAGCAGGCGTGTAAATAGGATTGAGTGAATTGGCATTCGTCAAACTTCCGGTTCCACTTACAATCGTCCAAACAACAGAATTTGTATCGTAATTGGTAGGAACGGCGTCTAATGTAATCGAACTTCCTTGACAAACGGTCAATGGAGAAGCACTAATATCTAAAGTGGCAATTGGAGTTACGTCTAAAGTAAATTCGTCACTAGCGTTAGGGTTGGTACAACCCAAACCTGCATCTACACGTATTGTCAAAGTAACTTGTCCTAGAGCAGCATCTCCAGCTCCAGGGGTATAAGTTGGTGTAAGAGTAGTATCATCAATAAAAGTTCCTGTTCCGTTATGAGACCAAAGAACAGCAGTTTCATTAGTCACAACAACCTGTCCGGGTTGGAAAACATACGCTCCTGTTTCACAAATTTCTGCTGTGTCAGGATTTATGATTGCTGTAGCTTGTGGGGTAATGAATAGTCGTCGGACATCTGAAAGCGATGTTGCGCAGGGAGCTATGGCATCAGCAGTAAGTGTTAAGTCAACAAATCCATTAGAAATGTCTGTTGCATTGGGGGTATAAGTTGTAATAATACTAGAGGAATTGGCAAATGTTCCTCCTGAGGAAGAAGACCAAGTAGCGTTAATTCCATGTGCTAAGGATGCGCCAGAAGTGATAAAATTATTTCCTTCACATATTGTGGCATTTGGACCAGCCTCCACATTCGGTTGATTTTGAATAGTCAGTACCATTGTACTTACAACAGGATTGTTACAAGGCGCATCAGGTTGGGCGGTCAATACCAAAGTAGCCTGACCAGCTGTAATTTCTGCAGCACTGGGAGTAAAGGTGGGAGTAAGGGTAGTTTCATTTATAAAACTTCCTCCAGTTGGAGATGACCATACATAATTGCTAGAATTAGCAACCGTAGCGGTAGAAACAGTAAATGTTTCTTCTTCGCAAATTGTTTCAGGATTTCCAGCAAAAACTACGGGTTCTTTGCCAATGGTAAAAGTTCGCGTGCTAATTGCTGCAGCTGCACAAGGATTATTGGGGCTGGCTGTTAGTTGAAGTGTAACACTTCCTACACCAATATCAGCAGCACTGGGAGTATAGGTAGGTGTTATTGTCGTAGAATTAGCGATCGTGCCAGTTCCTCCGCCTGTAACAATCCATTCTAACGTATTAAAATTCGTTGCAACGGCATCGTTGATTGTAAAACCTGTCTCACAAATGGCTATATCAGCTCCAGCATCGGCAGTTGGATTTTTTACGATGGTTAAATCAAAAAAGTCAGATACAGAAAGAGCACACGGAGTAGTGGGTGTGGCTGTTAATGTTAACCTAACGGGAACTCCATTGTTAATATCATCATTACTAGGAGTATAAGTTGGATTGATAATAGTGGAATTTGAAAACGTTCCATTTCCTGAACTCGTCCAAGAAAAACTAGTAGCATTGGTTGCATCAACACCATCCGTTAAATTAATAACAAGCGCATCTCCTTCACACACCAAGCGATCTGCACCCACATCAACCGTAGTTGCTTGAACAAAACTCAGTATCATTGAATCGGATGCAGGAGTTGAGCAAGCCACCAATGGCACCGCAGTAATTGTTAATGTAATGGGTGTTTGATTGGCAATATCAGTGGGTCCTGGATTGTATATAGGATTTGGAATATTAGGATTTGAAAAATTTCCATCTCCATTGTGTGTCCATACAATATTAGAATAATTATCAGCATTGGCATCATTGAGCAAGTAAGAGCTATCATCACAAATGGTTGCATCTATACCCGCTGAGGCTGTAGGGTTTTTAAAAAAATTAAGAACGCGCGTACTTTGTGTTTCCGCCCCACAATTTGAAGGATCTCTTTTTCCAGTCAATGTGAGTGTTACTTGTCCATTGCTAATGTCTTGTGGACTAGGAAAATATTCTGGACCTATTTGAGTGTCTGAAGGACTAAAGGTTCCAGTACCAGAAGTTGTCCATTTCAAGGTATCAAAAGAACTAGCAGTAGCATCAGTTATAGTAAAAGGGCCGTTGTCTTCACACAAATCCAAGGAAGGATTTCCAGCGCTTACTATAGGTTTTTGGGTTATTGTGAGTAACATATCATCAACAGCTGCAAGGGAGCAAGGGCTGTTGGGGTTAGCAATTAAACTAAGTGTAACAAACCCCGCTGCTCGGTCATTGTTTCCAGGCGTATATGTAGGAAGTAGTGTATTTCCTGAAGTGAAAGTTCCATTTCCACTTGTGTTCCATTGAATTGTGCTGAAATTGGAAGCACTAGTTCCTGTTACAATGGTGTATGTTTCACCCTCGCAAATAGTAGCGGACGCGCCTGCTTCTGCGGTGGGAGAAGCGGTTATACTGATAACCATTTCGTCTGTCACTTGTCCTCCACAGGCCGTAGTTCCGTTTGCGGAATTTGGTTGAACGGTAACACGTAAGGTTACAGGGCCAGAATCATTAATCGAAGAAACATAGGTTGGAGAAAGGGTTGTAGGGTTTTCAAGCGTTCCCAATCCACCAATTTGCGTCCAATTAACTGACGAATAATTGGTTGCTGACGCAGATACCGCTATTTGATCCCCTTGACAAATACTTTGATCAGTGGTTGCAGTAACAGTTGGTTCTTTGACAATAGTAAGGACCATAAAATCGGACACTGGGGCACATGAGGGTTGATTTCCAGTAATTGTTAATCGAACAGAACCGTTAGCAACATCAGCAGCACTGGGTGTGTAAACAGGAGTTGTGTTTCCCGAATCATCAAATCCACCCGTTCCGTTGGAGGTCCAAGTTATTGAATCAAAATTACTTGCTGAGGCTAAAGAGATAAAAAAGGTGCCATTTTCACAGATTTCCAAATCAGAACCAGCATTTACAATGGGCGATTCAACAAATGAGTATGTTACGGTATCAGAGGGGTTGGCTGCACAGGGAGCATTCGATGTTGCCGTTAGTGTAAACGTAACCGTTCCATTAAAATCAGTTCCTTCGGGTGTATATACGGGAGTTAGGGAATTAGGGTTTGTCAGTTGACCAGCTCCATTGTGAGACCATAATAAGGTATCCGCGTTAGTAGCGGTGGCGCCTAAAAGCGTGTTGGGTCCTTCACACAAAGTACCGTCAGCACCTGCGTCTATCACTACATCTTGATTGATAGTAAGAAGCATATCATCATCTACTGTAGCACCACACAATCCGTTTCCTGTTCCCTCAAGTGTTAGGGTAACAGCTCCAGCAATTATATCATTAGCTCCTGGACTGTAGGTTGCACTCAAAGTTGACCTAGAAGTGAAGGTTCCATCCCCTGAGGTTTTCCAAGAAAGAGCCGATGTATTTGTTTGAGAAGATGTACTTATTGTAAAATCAGTTCCAGCACAAATAGTAGCATTGTCTCCAGCATCCACGGTAGGTGGAGCTATTAGTGTTATTGTTACAGGAGGAGATGGTATAGGTGCGGTTCCACATACCGAATTGGGAATTACTTCCACTGTTAAAGTAATACTCCCTGCAGAAATATCAGCAGCACTAGGAGTGTATATAGGATCTTCAATATTGGTTGCACTCAAAGTTCCCGGAGAACCCGAAGAAGACCATGAAATGGAACTATAATTAGTAGCAGTTGCATTGAGTTGATACGTGTCAGTTCCGCAAATAGTAGTGCCTGGGCCAGCATCAATAGTGGCGTTAGGAGTGAAACTCAATGTCATATTATCCTGAACAATAGAGGATGTACAAGGTCCGGAAGTACTATTAGCGGACATTCTTAGAACAACGCTTCCGTTTCCAAGGTCGGTAGCTCCAGGAGTGTAGGTTGGATTACGAAGCGTATCATCATTAAAGCTTCCATCCCCGTCTGATTCCCAGAGGTAAGTTACCCCAGAAGCCGGTCCAGAGGCGCTTGATAACACATAGTTAGTAGTATTTTCACATATTGTGTCGTCAGCCCCCGCAGAAATTACAGGGGTTTGTTCAACCGTAACAGTCATTGATTGAGACTCAGAACATCCTGTGGAAGTAACGGTTTCGGTTAATGTATAGGTTGTAGTAACAGTTGGAGAAACGGTTGGGTTGGCAATTGAGGATGTAAATCCAGCGGGATTTGAAACCCATGAATAGGTATGTGTTGGGTCACCTGCAGATCCAATTTGAACCGCATCGCCCAAACAAATAACTTGATCAGCACCAGCAACCACTGTTGGTTTTTGATTTACAGTAACGGTGACAGAATTGCTGTTTTGTCCACCGTCTGGAGTTGTTTCTGTTAAAGTATATACAGTCGAAACAGTAGGCGTCACAGTCGGATTTTGACTGTTTGGATCGCTAATACTCAAATCGGTTGGATTGGAAGTCCACGAGTATGTGTTTACAGGAACCTCTGTTCCTCCTAAAATTGTAGAATCTCCAATACAAATTGCACGATCAGTACCTGTATCAGCTGCAGGAGGATTGGCTAGGAATAATGAAAAGCTTGATGAAGCTCCTTGTCCAACTGAATTTTGCCCCAATACTGTTATGGCGCCATTGGATGCGGTATCTGAAAAATCAACGGTGATTAACTCCGTTCCATTTCCTGAGACAATTGTCCCACCCGAAGGTATTGTCCAGACGTAAGTAGTTGCATTTGCAATAGTTGGCACTGAGAAAACAATCCCAGTACTTCCTTTATAAATAGTACCGCTAGGACCTGAAAGGGTTCCTGCGTCGTCGGGAAGAGGACTAACTGTAATGTCGAAATTAGGAGATACAACTCCTTCTCCACAATTGCCTACACCTTTGACTGTAAGCATACCGTTTTGCGCGTTTGAAAAATCTATTGTAATTGAATTCGTTCCAGATCCAGAAACTATCGAAGCTCCGGAAGGAATTGTCCAAATGTAGGAAGTAGCATTATTGATCGAAGCAACTGTGTAAGTTTCTGCAACATCTGTTTGGTCAACGCTAGCGGCTCCAGAAATGGCCGTTGCTGCTTCTGGCTTGTTGCTTACCAATACGGAGGCACTGGAAGAGACTCCATTACCACAACTGTTTACCCCTTGGACACTGATGTTTCCACTTGAAGCAGCGGTACTGTAATCCACAGTAATAGTTTGCCCTGAAGCCGCTCCAACGATAGAAGCTCCTGATGGAAGACTCCAATTGTAGCTGGTAGCCCCCGCTATGGAAGTAGTGGTGTAAACAACCCCAGTATCTTCTTGACAAACCGTAAAATCTCCAGAAATTGTTCCAACAGCAACTGGAACATTGGAAATGGTAACAGTAATTCCTGTGGAGGTTGTTCCACAATCCAAAGAGTTAAATGCGCGAACTGATACTGTGTCTCCATCGCTTAGTGAATTGATAGTCAATGTATTTAAACTCGACTTTGTTCCGTGAGGACTTCCATTGATGTAAAATTGGTATTCGTCTCCGTCAGTGGCTGTAAACGTAATATTTTCCCCCGAACAATTTGCTGTAACATCACTCGAAAGGGATGGATTGGGCATATCAACAACCAAAACCGCAATTCCAGAGGCAGTATCCATGCATCCTGTAGCGGAATTTCTTACACGAACACTCACTTCATCATTGTTAGAAAAACTATTAGAAGTATAAGTGGAATTAGTTACATAACCGACTGTTACAGGAGAACCATTGATTAAAAATTGATATTCGTCTCCTCCAGAAGCTGTAAAAGTAACGGAATCACCTTCACAAACCGCTCCAGATGCAGAGCTGTTCAATGAAGCAGCTGTTGAATTGATAACCAGTGAATTGACACTCAGCATGTCATCAGTTAGTGTTACCACACGTATCCGACCTGTAGTGGCCGCATTGATGTTTTGAATGGTAATTTGAGATGAACTGTCTACTACATATCCCACAGAGGTAGTTCCTATAAAAACATCGGTAACATCCACAAAATTTGAACCTGATATGACTATGTCAACAGGATTGTTTGCACAAACTGACGAAGGACTAAAATTGGTAATAGCCAATGCAGTTTCATCAACAGTATCAAATTTTATTGAATTGGACAGCGTAATTTGTGAAGCAAATAATAAAAACAACATCATTATTTGAGTTGCTTTATTATCTATATATCTGTTTTTCATATAGTTATGATCGATAAAATTGACTTTATTCTGCCTTTAGTTTTTACTGTATAGGCTCTAAAGGTATAAAATTCTCTTCAAACTAATTGAATAATAATGAAAACTCACTTTTAACATTAATAAATTATTATTGTTGAAATGTTGACCGCTTCAGTAAATGGATTAATTGGTAATCAATCTTAAACAGGTATTTTTAAAAACAGTAGTGATTTTCTTCAGCAATTTTTTCAGCAACCTGATTCCGTAGAGCAACAATGTTGGGAAATTCTGAATATTTGGTGTACCGTTTCAGTCCCATCAACATCATTTTTTGTTCATCACCTTCCGAAGAAGAAATAACAGCTTCTTTTCCACGTTTGGAAATTAATTCTACAGCATCAAACAAATACAATTGTGTCATCGCAATTTGATGTGCTTGTGTTTCAACACCCATCCGCTCTATATTTTTTTCAGTTCTTAATACTGCAGATTCCGCCATGTAAATCTCAATCATAATATCTGCTACACACATAAGAAGTTGCTGGTGTTTTTCAAGTTGATCTCCGTATTTCTTAACTCCAGATCCAGCAATCATTAAAAACACTTTTTTTAGATTTTTGACAATGTGTTTTTCTTGAGCCAATGGTGCAGAAAAATCAGGAGTATCAAAAGAAGGGATTCCCATCAATTCTTCAGCGACACTCATGGCAGGTTCTAACAAATCAACATGCCCTTTCATGGCTTTTTTGATGAGCATCCCTACACACAGCATTCGATTGATTTCATTGGTACCCTCGTAGATCCTAGAAATACGAGCATCTCTCCATGCCGATTCCATAGGAGTTTCTGCTGAAAATCCCATTCCGCCCAATACTTGAATTCCTTCGTCAGAAGTATTTTGACAATCTTCAGAAACAGCCACTTTCAATATAGAACACTCAATTACATATTCCTCAACCCCTTTAAGCTCGGCTTCTTGGTGAGAATTTCCTTGATCCACTCGAAGTTGAATTCGATCTTCAATATCTTTTGCAGCTCGGTAACAAGCCGACTCACCAACAAAACTATTGGTTGCCATTATAGCCATTTTTTCTTTGATGGCTCCAAACTGACTGATGGGTGTTTTGAATTGAATGCGTTCATTGGCATATTTAATAGCTTCTGTAACGATTCTTTTTTGGGCATCCAAACAAGCTGCAGCCAATTTAATTCGTCCTACATTTAAGGCATTCATGGCAATTTTAAAACCGTTGCCTCTTTCTGAAAGCATATTTTCAACAGGAACTTTGGTTTCATTAAAAAACACTTGCCGGGTAGAGGAGGAGTGAATTCCCAATTTGTCTTCTTCTTCTCCCAACGTAATCCCATTTGAAGGGTCGTTTTCGACGATAAATCCTGTAATATTTTTATCGTCTTCAATACGAGCAAAAACAATGAATAAATTGGCAAACCCTGCGTTTGATATCCACATTTTTTGCCCTGTAATTTTATAATGACTTCCATCCTCAGAAAGTACTGCCTTGGTTTTTCCACTGTTGGCATCCGATCCCGCTCCAGGTTCTGTCAAACAGTATGATCCAAACCACTCTCCTGTAGCAAGTTTAGGAACATATTTTTTCTTTTGTTCTTCAGTTCCGTACAAAACAATAGGCATCGTTCCAATTCCAGTGTGCGCACCAAATGCTGTTGAAATTGAACCCGAAGATCCTGAAATATATTCACAAACAAGCATGGTGGATACAAAAGACATACCCAAACCACCATAGGCTTCTGGGACAGAAACTCCCAAAAATCCTAGGTCTCCGATTTTTCGCATGATTTCTAGCGTTAAATCGTAGTCCTTTTTTTCCAAGCGTGGCTTTTGTGGCCAAATTTCTCGATTCGAAAAATCAACAACGGCTTCTTTCATCATCAATTGTTCTTCAGAAAAATCTTCCGGTGTGAAAACGTTTTTGGCTGGGGTTTCTTTCAAAAGAAATTCACCGCCTCGGGTCATGTTATTTTCCATAATTTCCATAAGTTTTATAAGATTTCAAAAATTCCTGCGGCACCTTGTCCTGTTCCCACACACATGGTTACCATTCCATACCGCTGTTTGCGTCGTTTCATTTCTTCAAACAACTGAACCGAAAGCTTCGCTCCCGAACAACCCAACGGATGTCCCAAAGAAATGGCACCTCCATTAACGTTGATAATCTCGGGATTCAAACCAAGCGTTCGAATAACAGCTAACGATTGTGATGAAAAAGCTTCGTTTAGCTCAATCATTTCTATGTCTTCAAGCTTCATATCTGCCTGTTTTAATACTTTCGGAATGGCCTTAACAGGACCGATCCCCATGATTTTAGGAGGTACTCCTGCTACTGCATAGTTGACCATTCGAGCAATGGGTTCTAGGTTGTATTCTTTGACCATAGCTTCGCTCATAACCATTACAAAAGCCGCTCCGTCACTCATTTGAGAAGAATTTCCTGCTGTTACAGATCCGCCGTTGGCAAATACGGGACGCAACTTACTCAATGCTTCAACACTGGTGCCAGCTCGAGGGCCTTCGTCTTTGCTAACGGTATAGTTTCTGGTTGTTTTTTTACCCTCTGCATTCAAATAGGTTTCTTCTATGTCAATAGGAACAATTTGCGATTCAAAAACACCGTTTTCAAGCGCCTTTAAGGATTTCATATGAGATTGAAACGCAAATTCATCTTGATCTTCTCTAGAAATTTTATACTGTTTGGCGACTTCTTCGGCAGTAAGCCCCATATTCCAATAGTATTCTTCTTTTCCCTGTTGTGCTAGTTGATAATCGGGAACAGCTTTGTAACCGCCCATAGGAATAAAACTCATGCTTTCAACTCCACCAGCTATAATACAGTCAGCCATTCCACTCTGGATTTTAGCTGTAGCCATGCTAATAGTTTCCAATCCCGATGCACAGTAACGATTCACTGTAACTCCAGGAACATCTTCAGTATGAAGCCCCATTAGTGAAATCAATCGCCCCATATTGAGCCCTTGTTCGGCTTCGGGCATTGCATTTCCAACAATGACATCATCAATTCTGGATTTATCAAAATGGCGTAAAGTATTCATCATGTATTCAATGGTTTCCGCAGCCAATTCGTCGGGTCGTTTGAAACGAAATAACCCTCGCGGTGCTTTTCCTACTGCAGTTCGGTATGCTTTGACTATATAGGCAGTTTTCATATGGTATTTTTTTAAATCGTTTTAATTTCGAAGTGGTTTTCCAGTAGTGAGCATGTGTTGAATGCGTTCCAAGGTTTTTCTTTCAGTACAGAGCGACAAAAATGCTTCGCGCTCAATGTCTAATAGATATTGTTCGCTAACTCTTGTTGCCTGCGAAAGATCTCCCCCTGCCATCACATAGGCAAGTTTGTTAGCGATTTTTTGATCGTGTTCGGAGATGTATTTTCCAGCTTGCATGGAGTCAGTTCCTACCAAAAACATTCCAAGGGCTTGTTTCCCTAAAACTTTGATATCGGTTCTTTGAATGGGTTGTGTGTAACCCGCTTCTGCCATTATCAAAGCGTGTTTTTTGGCTTCAGCAATCAAACGATTGTTGTTGACAACAACAATATCTTTATGTTTTTGAAGAACACCAAAATCATAAGCTTCGTATGCTGAAGTCGAAACCTTGGCTGTTCCAATGGCAAGAAAATACTCTTGCAAAACATTGAGTTCTACATCGTTTTTTTGGAACATATCCGAAGCTCTTAAGGTCATTTCTTTGGAGCCACCTCCACCAGGAATGACACCTACCCCAAATTCTACCAATCCCATATATGTTTCTGCTGCTGCTACGACTTTATCAGCATGCATTGAAATTTCACATCCACCTCCTAAGGTCAATCCGTGAGGAGCTGCCACAGTAGGAATCGATGAGTAGCGAAGTCGCATGACTGTATCTTGAAAAATTTTGATAGCCATATTGAGTTCTTCGTATTCTTGCTCAACAGCCATCATAAAAATCATTCCAATATTCGCTCCTGCGGAAAAATTAGCCCCTTGATTTCCAATTACCAGTCCCTGAAAATCTTTTTCAGCGATATCTATGGATTTGTTCAGACCTTGAAGTACTCCTTCGCCAAGGGTATTCATTTTGGTTCGGAATTCTAAATTTAAAATCCCATCTCCCAAGTCCGTTACTATGGAATCTTTATTGCTCCATACAGTCTTATCGTCTCGAAGACTGTCCAAAATAATAAACGACTCTTGTCCAGGTTTCACTATGTAAGTGGAGGAAGGTATATCGTAATAATGAACAATGCCTTGTTTTGTTGTATAAAAATGTGTGTTTCCGTCCGAGATAAATTTCTCCAACCAAGTGGCTATTTGTATTCCTTCGGATTTCATCAATTCAATTCCTTCGGCAACACCCATTGCATCCCATATTTCGAAAGGACCTAATTCCCATCCAAAACCAGCCTTCATTGCATCATCAATTCGATACAATTCGTCCGAAATTTCAGGAATTCGATTTTGAATATATCCAAAAAGTCCTGAAAAGTTTTTTCGATAAAAATCACCTGCCTTGTCTGAACCGTTCACTAAGATTGGGATTCGCTCTTTGACCGAATCAATTGCTTTGGTTTTTTCGAGTGTAGCAAATGAGGCATTTTTTTTGGGACGGTATTCCATCGAAGTAAGGTCCAACGTCAGAATTTCTGATTTCCCTTTTTCGTTTTTTATTCTTTTGTAAAAGCCTTGTCCTGTTTTACTCCCCAACCAATTGTTTTCAAGCATGGTGCTAATAAAGTCTGGAATGGCAAACAAATGATTGCATTCGTCATCGGGAAGATTTTTTGCCAAACTGTTACTGATGTGAATGAGGGTATCGAGTCCTACAACATCTACGGTTCGAAAAGTAGCTGATTTTGGACGCCCTAAAACGGGTCCTGTGAGTTTGTCAACTTCTTCAATGGTTAGTCCCATTTCCCCAATTTGATGAAACAAACTTTGAATACCAAACATTCCGATACGATTTCCTATAAATGTAGGAGTATCTTTGGCTAGCACTGCAGTTTTGCCTAAATAAAGATCACCGTAATTCATTAAAAATTCTGTCACTGAGGGATTACAATTCGGTCCAGGAATGACTTCAAAAAGTTTAAGATAGCGCGGAGGATTGAAGAAGTGAGTTACTGCAAAATGTTGTTGAAAATCTTCACTGCGTCCTTCATTCATATGTTTGATAGGAATCCCTGAAGTATTGGACGTAATTAAGGTTCCAGGAGTTCGGTGCTTTTCAATTTTTTCAAAAACTTGTTGTTTGATGTCAAGTCTTTCAGTTACCACCTCTATGATCCAATCTGCTGAATTGATTTTGTGAAGGTCGTCGTCCAAATTTCCTGTTGAAATTCGTGAAACGAAGTTTTTATGATACAGAGGCGCTGGTCTTGATTTGATCGCATTTTGAAAATGTGCATTAACAATGCTGTTTCTTACTTCGGGACTTTCAAGAGTTAATCCTTTTGCTTTTTGAGCATCGTTCAAGGCGTTGGGTACGATGTCTAATAAAAGCACTTCAACTCCAATGTTAGCAAAATGACAAGCGATGCCAGAACCCATAATTCCAGATCCTATAACGGCTACTTTTTTGATGGTTCGTTTCATTTGTTACTAGTTGTTTTTTAGGGTATTGCTAAATATTTGCTTGTTGTTCACCAGGTTTTGAATGGTGTCTATGACTGAGTAAAATTGATCCAATGCTTCTTTATCAATTTCTTCGCGAACTCTATTATTGAATTGCAAAACAAATTCTCTAGAAACGGCTCTTTTTTCCAAACCGAAATCGGTAAGATGAATCAAAACACTCCTTCGATCGTTGGGGTGTGGTTTTCTTGCAATGAGTCCTTTTTCTTCCATTGAATTTAAAATCCGAGATAAGCTTGTAGCTTCCATTCCCATTTTAGGCCCAAGGGCAGTAGAAGGCGTTCCTTCATTTGGATCAATACTCAACAAAGCAAAACCTGTAGCCATGGTGCTGTCCGACTTTAAGGCTTCTTCATTGTACATTTTTGCAATGGCTTGCCATGTTGCTCTTAAAACATGATCAATGGTTCTTTTTTGTTGCATTTTAAACAGATTGTCCTCAAAAATACAAAAAATTTATTATGCATGCATAATAAATGAAAAAGAATATTTAAAAAAAAATTTGTAAAATTTTTTGGGTTACTCCTGGTAAATCTTATTGTAAAGCGATGAATATATTGAAAGAATGGATTTCCTTTTGAGCTTCATTGTAGGCGTCAAGTGTCCACCTTCAATAGTCCATAAAGTAGGGGTTAACTCAAATTTTTTGACTTTTTCCCATTTTCCAAGTCGTTCATTGTATCGGTCAACTTCTTGATGGATTCGTTCAATTACTTTGTCGTTTTGACTAATGGTTTTTAAATCATTACCAACATTCAAAGAATGTTTTTTTGCCCATTCTTTGACAAAAGCTTCATTGATTAAAATCAAGGCTGAAGGCATTTTTTGACTTTCTCCCATCACCATAATTTGATCAATGAAAAGCGATTGCTTCATTATGTTTTCGATGACCTGAGGAGCAATATATTTTCCTCCTGAGGTTTTAAACATTTCTTTTTTACGATCAGTAATTCGTAAAAACCCATCTGCATCTATAACACCAATATCGCCCGAATGGAAGTAGTCTCCAGACATGACCTCTTTTGTTTTTTCAGGATCTTTGTAATATCCCATCATTACGTTGGGTCCTTTGCATAAAATTTCTCCATCTTCGGCAATTTTAATTTCAACGCCATCAATGACTTTTCCTACCGTATGAAATTTATAAAATCCTTTTTCGAGCATATTAACAGAAATCACTGGAGAAGTTTCGGTAAGACCGTACCCTTCGTTGATGGTAATTCCTGCGGCGGTAAAAACCTTCGCTAATCGTGGTTGTAGCGGGGCACTACCCGAAGAAATCAATTTTAAATTTCCTCCCAATGCGGCTTTCCATTTACTAAAAATTAGTTTTCGAGCTATTTTGAGTTGCAATTCATATAACAATCCATTTTTTCCAAAGGGTTGGTAGCGAAGTCCTAAACCTACTGCCCAAAAAAACAATTTCTTTTTAAGACCTGTTAAATCGGCTCCCTTACTAATTATGGAGTCATACATTTTTTCTAACAATCGAGGAACAGCACTCATTACATCAGGTTTTTTCTCGTTAAGATTTTGCCCAATATTTTCTATTGTTTCTGCAAACGAAACTCGGATTCCATTGAATAAATAAATGTATAAAAGTACACGTTCATAGATATGGCAAACTGGTAAGAAACTCAAGGCTGTCGATTCGCCATGTATTAAAGGAAGTCGTTTTGAGGCCGCAAAAACATTGGAAACAATATTGTCATGGCTCAGCATAACTCCTTTGGGTTTTCCTGTTGTTCCGGATGTATAAATTATGGTTGCCAAATCAGATGGTTTTACCTTGCTTTTTAATGCTTCAACTTCTTTTTGAGTGTTTTCATCAACTCCTAGTTCTTTGACCTCAGACCAGTGTTTGCAGCCATCAATTTTATCAAAAGAATAGACTTCTTTCAAACTGGAAACTTGATCTTTTATAGCCATTACTTTTTCGTAAATCTCAATATCTGAAACAAAACAATAAGTAGACTCCGAATGACTAAGAATATACTGGTAATCTTCTTTTGAAATGGTCGGGTAAAGAGGAACATTGATGGCGCCAATTTGTGCAATACTCGCGTCTACAATACACCATTCGGTTCGATTGTTGGAAGTAATCATGGCAATCTTATCTTGAGGCTTGACTCCTAACTTTAAAAACGCTCGACTCATTTTCTGAGCTTCATCGTAATACTCTTGCGTAGAAATCCCTTTCCAAACTCCCTCGTATTTTGTAGATAAAATATTGTCCAATGGAGAGTGAACGGCTTGATGCGCTAAAAAATCAAATATTCGACTAGGTTTCATAAATAAAATTATAGTGATAGTGTATAAAAATAATCAAATAATTTTAATGATGACCTTAGAATACGAATATTAATGGTTTTTACACCACAATTCAGCATCTATGAATACCTGAATCCAAGGAGATAATTCCTCGTTTTTTCTTTCTTTGGGATAATGTCCCCAGTTCCACGGAAAAATTGAGCGTTCCAAGTGAGGCATCATTACCAAATGTCTTCCGTCATCACTAGACAACATAGCTGTGTTATAATCAGATCCGTTGGGGTTTGAGGGGTATGAATCGTATGTGTATTTTCCAACAATTTTGTAATGATTTTCATCTTTTGGTAAATGAAATTTACCTTCACCATGTGCTGCCCAAATTCCTAGTGTACTCCCTGATAAATTTTGAAGCATTACCGAATTGTTTTTAGGAATGGTTACTGATGTAAAGACACATTCAAACTTGTGAGAATCGTTGTGCAACATTTTTGGTTTTTCTGCATCGTTGGGGTGAAGCAGTCCAAGCTCGATAAACAATTGACAACCGTTGCAAACTCCTAAAGATAGCGTGTCTGTTCTTTCGAAGAATTTTTGAAGAGAATTTCGAGCTTTGGCGTTGTACTTAAAAGCTCCCGCCCAACCTTTGGCCGATCCTAACACGTCGGAGTTGGAAAAACCACCCACAGCTACAATTAGCTGAACATCTTCTAGGGTTTCTCTTCCCGAAATTAAATCGGTCATGTGAACATCTTTCACGTCAAAACCTGCAAGATCCATCATATAAGCCATTTCGCGTTCCGAATTACTTCCTTTTTCTCGTATGACTGCTGCTTTTATTTTTTGACCAGCGGGAACTTGCGGTCGTTTTCCATCAAAAGTGGATGGAAAATCAAAGGATAGTCTTTGGTGTTTGTAGTTCTCAAAACGTTCTTTGGCTTTTGTCTCTCCGCTTTGCTTTTGATCCAATAAATAAGAAGTTTTACTCCAAATATCACGGTATTTCGCAATGTCAAATTCTAGTTTTTCTTCCAAATATTGAATCGACAATAGGTTGCTCTCAGTGACATTTCCAATTTTATGAAATGGAATAAAGTGCTGGTTTAACAAAGTCTCAGCAGTAGAATTTGCCTGAAAAACAATTCCTGCATTTTCACTGAACAGTAGGTGAGCCAAGTCAGCTGCTTTGATAGGCGATAGGTCTATGGTTGCACCCAACTTATTGTCTGCAAAACACATTTCCAACAATGTGGTAATCAATCCCCCCGAACTCACATCGTGTCCAGCCAAAATAGTATTTTCTCGTATGAGTTGTTGAACAATGTCAAAAGCATTTTTGACAAACTCAGCATCTTTTACATCGGGTGTTACGGCGCCTATTTGACCCAAAATTTGCCCTAACGAAGACCCTCCTAATTTATACGCATCCTGAGAGAAGTTGATGTAATAAATGGATTGTTTTTCTTTCTGAAAAACAGGCTCTACAACGTTGGCAATATCGTTGCAATGTGCTGCAGCAGAAATAATCACAGTCCCTGGTGCGATTACTTCGTCGTCAGGGTATTTTTGTTTCATTGAAAGAGAATCTTTTCCTGTAGGAATATTAACTCCCAATGCGATTGCGAAATTAGAACAAGCTTCAACAGCTTCGTACAACCTAGCGTCTTCCCCCGAATTATTACAAGGCCACATCCAGTTAGCGGACAAGGTAACCGATTGTAACCCTTTTTCTAAAGGAGCCCAAATCAAATTGGTTAGCGACTCTGTAATAGCAATTCGGCTTCCAGCTTTGGAATCGATAAGAGCACTCACCGGAGCGTGTCCAATTGAAGTTGCAACTCCTTGTTTTCCTTTGTAGTCCAAAGACATAACACCGCAGTTGTTTAGTGGTAATTGAAGCGGGCCAACAGTTTGCTGTTTAGCAACTCGCCCTGTAACACATCGATCTACTTTGTTGGTCAGCCAGTCTTTGGAACCTACAGCTTCTAGTTGCAGTAATTGTTCTGTAAGCTCATATATGTTTTGATGGGTGATAGTAACCTTTACAAAATTTGGAGAAATCGTTTGGTCTTCCATGATGGTTTTGGGAGAGCTTCCAAACATGTCGGAAAGCGCCAAATTCATGGGAGTTGTATTTCGTTCTTTGGAAGTTATCAAAAAGCGGTCATCATCAGTTACTATTCCAACTTCGTAAAAAGGTGCGCGTTCGCGTTTAGCAACTTTTTTGAGAGTTTCTATGCCAGATTCACTTATAACTATGCCCATTCTTTCCTGAGACTCGTTACCAATAATTTCTTTATCAGAAAGGGTTGGGTCGCCTACGGGTAATTTGTCCAAATCAATCATACCCCCTGTTTCCTCAACGAGCTCCGATAAGCAATTCAAATGTCCTCCAGCTCCATGATCGTGAATAGAAACGATGGGATTTTCTTTCGATTCCACCATCCCACGAATGGCGTTGGCAACCCTTTTTTGCATTTCTGGGTTGGATCGTTGAACTGCATTGAGCTCGATTCCACTGCTAAATTTACCCGTATCGGCAGAAGAAACTGCAGCTCCGCCCATTCCAATTCGATAATTTTCTCCTCCTAGGATGACAATTTTATCGTTTTTTTGTGGGGTGTTTTTAAGACTTTGGTTGGCTTTTCCATATCCAATTCCCCCTGCCAGCATAATGACCTTATCAAAGCCAATTTTTTTGGAATTCTCTTCGTGTTCAAAGGTAAAAACAGAACCAGCAATAAGCGGTTGCCCGAACTTATTTCCAAAATCAGAAGCGCCGTTGGAGGCTTTAATTAGAATATCCATAGGAGTTTGATAGAGCCAATTTCGCGCTTTCATTCGTTCCCATGGGCGTTTGTTTTCCAAACGAGAATATGCTGTCATGTAAACGGCAGTTCCTGCCAAAGGAAGTGAGCCGATTCCACCTGCAAGTCGGTCCCTAATTTCTCCACCAGAACCCGTAGCAGCGCCATTAAAAGGTTCTACCGTTGTTGGAAAGTTATGAGTTTCGGCTTTTAAGGAAATTACCGATTCAAAATCTGATTTTTTAAAATAGGAGGGAAGGTCGGGACGTTCGGGAGCAAATTGCTCCACAATGGGACCTTTTACAAAAGCTACGTTGTCTTTGTAAGCAGAGACAATATCGTTTGGGTTTTCTGCGGCGGTCTTTTTGATAAGTTTAAAAAGGGAATCTGGTTTTTCTTTTCCGTCAATGACAAAGGTTCCGTTAAATATTTTGTGACGACAATGTTCTGAATTGACTTGAGAAAATCCAAAAACCTCAGAATCAGTAAGTTTTCGATTGAGTCGTTCGGACAAAGCTTCCAAATAAGCAACTTCCTCATCGTTGAGCGCAAGTCCTTCTTGTTTGTTGAATACACCAATATTTTCGATTTCAAGAACCGGTTCGGGTTGAATATTCACTTCAAAAATGGTTTGATCCAAAGTGTCATATCGTTCCAACAGCATAGGGTCAAACTCTTCGTAAAAAGGCACAAATTGCTCGATGCGAACGAGTCCTTCAATTCCCATGTTTTGGGTGATTTCAACAGCGTTGGTACTCCAGGGTGTGATCATTGTTTTTCGAGGACCTACATACTCGTTTTCGATAGTTTGGGAGTGAATTTTTGGAAGACCACCGAACAGCCATTCGAGCTTTTCAATGGTTGAAGCGTCTGGAGTTGAATTGGATTGAATCGCAAAGATTCGTTGATTTTTGTTACCAAAAAAGAGGATCATAATTTGGAAATATTATTGTGTGTATTGTTGTTTCAAAGATACGTAAAGTGTATCGAATTGCACCGACTTATTTGCCAGTTCGCAACACAATTATACCGTGTTTATTAACAACTAAAATCAAATCAATTGCTTTGACTTCGATTTCCCAATTCAATAACTTCCAAGTCCTTGATGTCGGGACCATCAATTACAAACCGAAGCAGTGTTCGCACTTTGTGAAATCCAGACTTTCCAGCAGCTCCGGGATTCATATACAGCATTTGATTTTTGGAATCAAATTGAACCTTAAGAATATGAGAATGGCCGCAAATAAACAATTTAGGTTTGTGAATATCCAACTGTTCTTTAACTCCTTTTGCGTAGCGTTTTGGGGTGCCCCCTATGTGCGTAATAAGTACCGAAACTTCTTCGCATTTGAAAGATTGAAACAAAGGAAATACCGTTCGAATTTTGGCGTTGTCGATGTTTCCATACACAGCTCTTATGGGTTTAATTTTTTCTAAAGAATCGGTAATGGATAAGTCTCCAATATCACCTGCATGCCAAATTTCATCCGCTTTTTTTGCGTAGCTAATGATCCGCTCATCCATGTGGCTATGTGTGTCTGAAAGAAGTAGAATTTTTTTCATGAAACAATAGCATTGATTTTTTTAATTAAAAGGTATCTTTGTTCAATTAACAAACATACGTTTTCTATTGCGATTTTTTTTAGAAATAGCTTATCGCGGAACACATTACCATGGTTGGCAGCGTCAACCCAATGCCGAAACAGTGCAACAAGTTATTGAGAATTCTTTGTCGATTATATTGAATGAAACTGTAGCAATTATGGGAGCCGGTAGAACGGATACTGGAGTCCATGCAAAACAAATGTTTGCTCATTTTGATACTGATCAGAAATTGGAAAATGCGGACGATTTTGTTTTTAAAATGAATGCTTTGCTTCAAAAAGATATCGTAATTAAAAATTTGTTTCGAGTGTCTGATAGTGCTCATTGCCGTTTTGATGCCATTTATCGCACTTACGAATATTGGGTTTATGAGGCTAAAAATCCTTTTTTGGAATCGTTTGCATATCGTTTGAAATCAAATGTTGACTATCATGTTATGAATCAGACAGCTCAGTTGTTGTTGGAGCATAATAATTTTAAATGCTTTTCTAAAAGCAATACCGATATATCGACTTTTGAATGTGATATTACCAAAGCGGGTTGGAAACCTTATGAAGAGTATAGCGTTTTTACGATTACCGCTAATCGTTTTTTGCGTAATATGGTCCGCGCCGTTGTGGGAACGCTCTTGGAAATAGGGCAAGGAAAACGCCCCGTTTCACACTTTCTAGAAGTGCTGAAGAGTCAAGACAGAAGCAATGCTGGATTTTCTGTTCCCGCTCATGGTTTGTATCTTACCGAAGTAGGATACCCCAACGAATTAATAAAAACTGATGGATAACAAAGCAAGAGGACAAATTTTAGACACAGTATTGCTCAAGCGACTTATGACTTATACTCGCCCTTACCGAGGGGTGTTTGTATTTGTGATGTTTGCGGCCATTTTACTTTCAGTGTTCTCTACGCTTACACCTTATTTGTTAAAAATAACAGTAGATGACTACATCTCACTGAAGGATTACGACGGATTGGTTTTGATGATTTCACTCATGTTGGGAGCCTTGTTTTTGGAAGTCGTTTTCCAATTTTTTTTCCTTTATTATGCCAATTGGTTAGGGCAACAGGTAATTAGAGATATTAGGATTCGTCTTTTTAAGCATATGGTACGATTTAAAATGGCATATTACGATACTTCGGCGGTAGGAAGATTGGTAACACGAGCCGTTAGTGATATCGAAACCATTGCCAGTATTTTTAGCCAAGGACTGTTTATGATTATTGCCGATTTGCTAAAAATGCTAATAGTAGTTGTAGTAATGTTAGCGGTAAGTTGGGAGTTGGCATTGCTTGTGTTTTTGGTGCTGCCTTTTATTTTATTTGCAACTCGAAAGTTTCAAAAGGCAATGAAAAAAGCCTTTGATGACGTAAGAACTCAAGTCGCAAATTTAAATTCGTTTGTCCAAGAACGTATTACAGGAATGAAAATCGTTCAGCTTTTTACTCGTGAACAAATTGAATATAAGAAATTCAAAGAAATTAATGAACAACACAAAAAAGCCTGGTTAAAAACAGTTTGGTACAATTCTATTTTCTTTCCCATTGCTGAACTTTCCACTTCAATTACGGTTGGACTTATTGTTTGGTTTGGAGGCATGAACGTTATTGCACAAAATTCGGATGTTTCATTAGGAACTATTTTTTTGTTTATTCAAATGTCGCAAATGTTGTTTCGTCCGTTACGGCAAATAGCAGATAAATTCAATACGCTTCAGATGGGGATGATTGCCTCCAATCGTGTGTTTACTATTTTGGATACCCAAAGCACTATTGCCAATCTGGGAGAAAATCAACCTAAAGAAATTAAAGGACATCTTTGTTTTGATAATGTTGAATTTTCTTATAAAGAAAATGAACCCGTTTTGAAAAAAATATCCTTTGAAGTTGAACCTGGACAAACCCTTGCTATTGTCGGAGCTACAGGATCAGGGAAAACAACTCTTGTCAATGTATTGAATCGTTTCTACGAGATCAATGCTGGAAATATTTATTTAGACAACCAACCCATTTCTTCTTACGATTTAACTTTTTTACGTTCACAAATGGCGGTTGTATTACAAGATGTATTTTTATTTGCAGACACTATTTTAAATAATATTACGCTTTGGGACGATACCATCACAAAGTCCCAAGTTATTGATGCAGCAAGGCGAATTGGTGTTCATGAATTCATAATGAGTTTGCCTGGAGGATATGATTACAACGTCAAAGAAAGGGGTATTATGCTTTCATCAGGCCAACGCCAACTCATTGCATTTTTAAGAGCTTATGTTGGTAATCCTGCTTTGTTGGTTTTGGATGAAGCCACCTCTTCGGTCGATACCAATTCTGAAGAATTAATTCAAAGTGCAATGAAAAAAATTACGGAAGGAAAAACTTCTGTAATCATAGCTCATCGATTGGTAACGGTTCAAAATGCAGACAAAATTATTGTTTTGGATCAAGGAAAAATTGTCGAAACAGGAACTCACGAACAGCTGTTAAAAATAAAAGATGGATTGTATAAAAACTTGTATAAAGTTCAGTTTTTAAAAGAAGATGCGGTTGCTTAAGACAAATCCTCTGCCAATAGTTTTTTTAAAGTTTCGTTGTCTTTAAAATACGAAAACTCCCCATTTTTGATATACGAAATTATTCCAGTTTCTTCGGATACTACCAAAGCCAAGGCGTCTGTTTTTTCAGTAATTCCAATTGCTGCAAGATGTCTTAATCCAAAACGAGCTGGAATTTGTTTGTTATCCGATACGGGAAGAACCACACGGGTAGCGGTGATCGTGTCTCCTTCAATGATAATAGCTCCGTCGTGTAGCGGACTGTTTTTAAAAAAAATACTTTCAATAACGGGAATTGAAGCTTTTAACGAAACAGGATCTCCAGAGCCTTTTACAAAGTCCAGATCGTTATTGCGTTCCAAAATAATAAGTGCACCGGTCTTGTTTTGACCTAATGTTATACAGGCATCAATAAGCATATCACTATCAATTTCCAAAGCCATGGAACTTCTTTTAAAAAAATTCATATAACGTACTACACTCTTGCGGTTGGACAATTTGGGAGAACCAAGAAGGAGTAAAAACTTCCTGATTTCTTGCTGAAAAACAACAATAAGGGCAAAAACTCCAACACTGATAAACTTCCCGAGAATATTGCTTAACACATCCATGTTAAGTGCGTCTGTCAATTTCCAAATTAAGTAGATAATGACAATGCCGATAAAAATTTTAATAGCTGCAGTGCCCCTAACAAGTCGATACACATAATAAAGAAGAATGGCAACCAATACCACATCGACAATATCGATAATGCTGAGCTCTAAAAAGTCGAATTTTCCCAAGGGTAAATTTTTTTTAAAAATACATAAAAAAAATGGCTATGACGATTGGAGCTTATTAAAGAGTATGATTGTTTCAAAAGCTTCCTTAACATCGTGAACCCGAAGAACACCAGCTCCGTTCATCAAAGCTGCCATATGCAAAGCTGTTGTTCCATTTAAAGCCTCTTCGGGTGAAGTGTTTAAGGGTTTGTAAATCATCGATTTTCTTGATAGACCTGCCAAAACAGGAACTCCAAAAGCAGTAAGATTGGATAAATTTTGAAGTATTTCATAATTGTGAGCTACAGTTTTTCCAAACCCAAACCCCGGATCAATTATCAATTCTTTGATACCTAATAAGGTAGCTTTTTCTAATTTTTTTTTAAAAAAATCAGCAATTTCTAAAACGATATGATTGTATTTCGGTTGATCTTGCATAGTTTGAGGAGTCCCTTGCATATGCATCATGATATAGGGTACTTTTAATTCAGCAACTGTATCCATCATTGCAGCATCGAGTGATCCCGCCGAAATGTCGTTGACAATAGAAGCTCCCGATGCAATTGCATTGCGTGCTACTCGACTTCGAAATGTATCAATAGAGATTATCGCTTTTGGAAACTTTTCCACAATAAGTTCAATGACAGGAATGACTCGATTCAGTTCCTCTTCTTCCGAAACATTCTCGGCGCCTGGTCGTGAGCTATACCCTCCTACATCAATAAAAGTAGCTCCTTGATCCAACATGTTTTTAACTTGAAGGACAATTTGCGCCTGATTGTTGAATTTTCCCCCATCATAAAATGAGTCAGGAGTGACATTCAAAATCCCCATAACTTTTGGACTTTTACAATCTATAGGGGTGCCGTTACAGTGAATCGTCATAGTTTTAATACAAATCAGTTGATAATCTTTGGAAATTTTTTATAAAAATGGGGATTCCAATTCAAAAATTTGCCCGAAATTTACGGAAAATAGATTGTAATTCATGCATCATACTTCTCAACAATACGATCAAGTCATTGATCAATGTCGCTCCCTTTTTAGTAAAAAAATGAAAGATTACGGGAGCGCATGGCGTATCTTAAGGCTTTCCTCATTGACAGATCAAATATTTATCAAGGCCCAACGAATTCGAAGTTTACAGCAAAATGAGGTTCGAAAAGTGAACGAAGGAGAAGTTTCTGAATTTATAGGCATCATTAATTATTCTGTAATGGCACTTATTCAAATCGAAAAGGGCATTGTTGAACAGCCCGACTTGTCTCTCAATCAAGCACTAGATTTGTATAACAAACATGTGGAGGTTACCAAACAATTGATGGAAGATAAAAACCACGATTATGGCGAGGCATGGCGCGATATGCGAGTAAGTTCGCTTACTGATTTGATCCTTCAAAAATTGCTACGTGTTAAACAAATTGAAAACAACGAAGGAAAAACCTTAGTCAGTGAAGGGATTGACGCTAATTACCAAGACATGATTAATTATGCGGTATTTGCGCTTATTCATTTACAAAAAAACCAATAAAAATGTCACTATCCGCTGTCTTAACGCAATTTGCTCGGATTTTTGTTGGAGTTCTTTTTATTTTCAGTGGACTCATTAAACTCAACGATCCGTTGGGATTTTCCTACAAACTTCAAGAGTACGCTGACCCTCAAATTCTCAACATAGAATTTATAATTCCACACGCACTTTTTTTAGCGATTGTTTTGGTGATTGTTGAAGTCGTTTTGGGTGTCGCTTTGCTTTTAGGATATCAAACAAGAGCCGTACTGTGGAGTTTGTTGGCGATGATTGTTTTGTTTACGTTTCTAACGTTTTATTCAGCATACTTTAACAAGGTAACCGATTGCGGTTGTTTTGGAGATGCCATTCCGCTTACCCCTTGGCAATCGTTCACCAAAGATATTATCTTGCTTCTTTTGATTCTCTTTTTGATTCAAAAAAAGCGTTGGATTACGCCTCTTTTTTCTCAAAAATTGCTTGTAACTGTTTTAGCAGTTGTTCTATTGGGGTCTGCATATTTTGGTGTTCACGTCTTGAACCATCTGCCATCGTGGGATTTTCGCGCATACAAAGTAGGGACTAACATTCCGCAAGCAATGAGCTATCCCGATGATGCCCCTCCACCCGTAGTGGAATATCAATGGCTGTTTGATCAGGAAGGGAAAGAAGTAGTCGTAAAAACCATGGGTAAATATCCCGACGTAGCAGGCTCGTTGCTTTCGGTTGAAACCAAAACCCTTTCTGAAGGATACGAACCGCCCATACACGATTTTAGTTTGGAGCTTGACGGTCAAGATTTTACGCAAGAACTCTTATCTAAAGAAAAACTGGTACTAATTGTTGCCTATAATATTACAAAATTTGAAATGGAGAGTATGGATTCCCTCCAAAAATTGGTGGAAGAAGCTCAATCCAATGGATATGTTGTTGCAGGAGTAACAGCTTCAGGTCCCGATGCTGTAGTAGAATTTGAATCGACTTTGAACCTTTCATTTTATTTTTGTGACGAAACAGCTCTTAAAACAATCATTCGCTCCAATCCCGGAATTGTTGTGATTCAAAACGGTGTTATTCAACAAAAATTACATTGGAACGATATGAACACATTCAAGCAATAAAAAGTTTGGAATGGTTCAAAGCACAACGGCAAAACCAATCATTCTCTAAAGTATGATTTATCTTCTGAAAAAAACGAGCTATGTATTGTTCACATTGTGGGGTGTGATTTCGGTTGTATTTTTCTTGTTTACTGTTTTACCGGGAGACCCAGCTCAAATGATGTTGGATCAAAATGAAAATTCGGAGCAGTTGGCGGCCATTAAAGCTAAATTCGGATTTGATCGCCCAATATTCCATCAATATGCCTATTATGTCAATGATCTATCGCCGATTTCGATTCACTCTCAAAACGAACAAGACTTTACTTTTTTAACGCCTCAAAAATACCGTGCTTTCAATCTTTTTTCATTAGGAGGCTATCATTGGGTAATTAAACAACCCTACATGAGAGTTTCTTATCAAAAAAATGGGGTAAAGGTATCTGAAATTATTGCCAATACACTTCCCAATACCATTGTACTCGCCCTGAGTTCTATTTTTATTGCCTTGCTGATTGGAATTGGATTGGGCGTAGTGTCTGCCCTAAATAAAGATGGATGGTTTGATCGAATCATTCAACTAGTGAGCACCATGGGAATGAGCGTTCCTTCTTTCTTTAGTGCCATTCTGTTCTCGTGGATTTTTGGATTTGTACTAAAAGAATACACCCATTTGAACATGACAGGAAGTCTCTATGAACTCGATGATTTTGGCGAACGTTTTCAAGTTCAATGGCGCAATTTGATTCTTCCTTCGATAGTTTTAGGGATTCGCCCTATTTCTGTAGTTACCCAATTGATGCGAAATTCGTTATTAGATGTATTACAATTGGACTATATACGAACAGCGTATTCCAAAGGTTTATCGAAGACACAGGTGGTGCTAAAACACGCTCTAAAAAACGCCCTAAACCCTGTAATAACTGCTGTTTCAGGTTGGTTTTCAAGCCTATTGGCCGGAGCCGTTTTTGTAGAATATATCTTTGGATGGAACGGACTTGGAAAAGAAATTGTTGGGGCGCTTAACACCCTAGACGTTCCTGTTTTAATGGGTTCTGTGTTAGTTATTGCCACTCTTTTCATTTTGATTAATATCTTTGTCGACTTATTATACGGATGGCTCGATCCAAAAGTTCGAGTAAATTAACATTATAAATCACTTTTAAAAAAAAGCATGAGAAAAAAAATTGTTGCTGGAAACTGGAAAATGAATAAAACTGCCTCGGAAACGACGGAGCTAATAGACGCCCTTAAAAATCAACTAAATCCTTCGGATGTTGAGGTCATGATTGCACCTACATTTGTAAACCTTCAAGCTGCTGTAAAGCAAACTAGTGATTCGCACATTGAAGTAATTGCACAAAATATGCATCAAGCTCAAAGCGGAGCATATACAGGAGAAATCGCTGCTGATATGCTCAAAGATATTGGCGTTCAAACGGTCATTATTGGCCATTCAGAACGCAGAGCTTATTTTGGAGAAACAGATGCTATTCTTGCAGAAAAAACAAAAGCTGCTTTAGACAATGGACTTCGAGTTGTGTTTTGCTTTGGAGAAGAACTTGCAGACCGTCAGTCTGAAAAGCATTTTGAATTGGTTGCTTCACAACTTATAAACGCTCTTTTTGCACTACCTTCTTCGGATTGGAACAATATTGTGTTGGCATACGAACCTGTATGGGCAATAGGAACTGGAGAAACGGCATCGCCTGAACAAGCCCAAGAAATGCACGCTTTTATTCGAACAACTTTGGCCGCAGCATACGACGACGCTTTGGCTCAAAAAGTTTCTATCTTGTACGGTGGAAGTGTAAAACCAGCCAATGCAGAGGAAATTTTTGGTAAAGCCGATGTTGATGGTGGATTGATTGGTGGAGCTGCCCTCAATGCAGCCGATTTTAATGCGATTGTTGTAGCCAATAAATAAATGTCAAAACCTTATATACAGTGCAGTTTTTCGGTGTCTTCTTCTCAAGATGACGCCGATATTCTCATAGCTGAATTAGGCGCGGTTGGGTTTGAAAGTTTTGAGGAAACTCAAAACGGCATTTATGCATACATAACCAAAGACGATTGGAATCAATCGCTTTTAAAGGAGGTAACCTCTCTACAAAAAGAGGGCTTGTCACTATCATCTGTTAATGAAATAGCACCTGAAAATTGGAACGAAACTTGGGAATCCAATTTTCAAGCAATTGTAGTGGATGATGTATGTACGGTTCGTGCTCCTTTTCACCAGCCTGCTTCAACGAAAATTGATATAGTGATTGAACCCAAAATGAGTTTTGGGACAGGCCATCATGAAACAACCCATATGATGATCCAATTTGTTTTGAAAGAAAATTTTTCTCAAAAAACAGTTTTGGACATGGGAAGCGGAACAGGAGTACTGGCTATTTTGGCTGAAATACAAGGTGCTAGTCAACTGGAAGCAATCGATATTGATGCTTGGTGCTTTGAAAACGCAACAGAAAATATTCAGCGAAATCGCTGTAAAAATATTACTCCTTTACTTGGTGACGCTGCTTTATTAATAAATAAAAAATACGACATTATTTTAGCGAATATCAACCGTAATATTTTGTTGCAAGACATTCCAACATATTCCAATGCGCTGCATGCATCAGGAGTTTTGATTCTTAGCGGTTTTTATAAAGAAGATTTACCATTGATTATTGAGAAGTGCTCAGAAAACAAACTTACTTTTGATTCTCATCTTCAAAAAGGGAAATGGATTGGAGCAAAATTTGTATTTTAGTTGCATCTTAACCATCAAACTACAAAGCGCTATGTTTTTCAATAATTATTTTATGAAATATTCTGCTTTTCCAGACAATGCGAATCCGGAAGAAGATGTTTCTGAAGAACTTCTCCTCGAAACGGATTCAGAATTTGAACATGAAATCATTCTCTACAACGATGAGGTGAACACCTTCGAGCATGTTATTCAAACCCTTATTGTGGTTTGTGGGCATACGCCAGAACAAGCGGAACAATGTTCTCTGATCGTTCATTATAAAGGAAAATGCGGCGTCAAATCTGGTTCTTATGATGAACTTGAGCCGATGTGTCTCAAACTACTAGCTGCAGGATTGAGCGCTGAAATTGTGTAGCCCTTTTAAAGCAATAATTCGATACCTTTGTCCTATGAACATTTTCAAAAAAATCCTACTCGGAATTGCATTCATAAGTGTTGCAAGCTTGAAGGCTCAAAAAACAACTATTATGTCACAAACCATTCATCAGTTTACCGTTACCGACCTTTCAGGGAATTCCTTTGACATGGCATCTCTTAAGGGTAAAAAAGTAATGATTGTTAATACAGCTTCAAAATGCGGATTGACGCCCCAATACAAAAACCTTCAGAGCCTTTACGAGCAATACAGCTGCGAGGATTTTGAAATTATTGGATTTCCCGCTAACAATTTTTTGTGGCAAGAACCCGGTTCGGACGAAGAAATCGAAGCTTTTTGCGAGAAAAACTATGGAGTTACTTTTCCAATGATGAGTAAAGTATCTGTCAAAGGCAAAAACATGCATCCGGTGTATGCTTTTTTGACCCAAAAAAACCAAAACGGTGTGACGGATTCCAAAGTAAAATGGAATTTTCAAAAATACCTCATAGACGAAGATGGGTTTTTGGCTCGAGTAGTGGGGCCTAGAGTGCTTCCGGACGACCCAAGCATCATTGAATGGATCAAATCGTAATTCATTCCTATTTCTTTATTAAAACTTTCAAAGGCGTTAGTTAAGAATCGCTTTGATTTTATCAAATGTTATGGATGTATAATCAGAGACTAATTGATCGGCACGACTGTAGTCTTGATCTTTTGAGTGTTCGCTTTTGTAGGCAATACAATAAATATTGGCATCCTTAGCCGCAATGATTCCATTGGTTGAATCTTCAATTACAATACATTCCGATGGCAGATACCCTGTAGCCTTTGCTGCTTTTGTAAAAACTTCTGGATGCGGTTTGGACGCTTTAAGATCAGCACCACTTAGCTTGTCTTTGAAATAGGGATTCAGATGAAATCGCTCCATCACATTGTTAATGGTAAACATGGACGCAGAAGATGCGACAACCAATGTAAGGCCGTTTTTGTAATAATCTTTAATCAAATCTTCAACACCCTCCAGAAGTTCCAAAGTTTTGTCTTCAAAAAACAAGCGTGTAAAATTTGACCGTTTGATTTGCACCAAAGTTTCAGGCGATTGTTTTACCCGAAAGTGTGTGCATAGAAAACGGCAAATCTCTTTGGTAGACTGCCCTGTAAATCCTCGATACATAGCGGTGGAAACATCCATTCCAACTTCGTCAAACATCATTTGAAAGGCTTTCTGATGGAGTGGTTCGGTGTCTACAATGACTCCATCCATATCAAAAAGTACGGCTTTTAACATGCTGTTATTTGTTTTTACAAAGGTAATTATTCGACAGCTCCAAGAGTAGTTTTGTGTTATTTTTTCTGGAATGGTATTCTTTTAATACTTTTATGGTCTAAATTAAATCAATGAAATTAGATATTTTAGCCTTTGGCGCGCACCCAGACGATGTTGAGTTGGGTTGTGGAGCTCTTATTGCCAAAGAAATTTCTTTAGGGAAAAAAGTGGGTATCGTAGATCTTACTCGGGGTGAATTGGGAACACGAGGTAGTGCTGAAATTCGAGATCAGGAAGCTGCTGAAGCTGCTAAAATATTGGGTGTTTCTGTTCGTAAAAACTTAGGTTTTAGAGATGGTTTTTTTAAAAACGATGAAGAACATCAGCTGCAGATCATCGAATGCATTCGTTTTTTTCAGCCCGATATAGTGTTGTGTAACGCTCAATCAGATCGACACATTGATCACGGTCGTGGTGCTTCATTGGTATCAGATGCGTGTTTTTTGAGTGGATTGGTAAAAGTTAAAACAGGCACACAAGATGCCTGGCGGCCCAAAAATGTATTTCATTATATGCAATGGAACAATGATGCTCCCGATTTTGTGGTAGATGTTTCGGGTTTTATGGAGCCAAAAAAGAAAGCTATTTTGGCGTATGAATCTCAGTTTTTTGACCCTAAAAGTACAGAGCCGACCACTCCCATTTCGACTCAAGGCTTTTTAGACAATGTATTTCATCGCGCTTCGGACTTGGGGCGGTTGATTGGAGTGGCTCACGCAGAAGGTTTCACGTCTCAAAAAATGATCGGCGTCCATCGTTTGGATTTGATGATTTAAAAAATCGCTAAAGTTTCTTTTTTTTCTTTGCAACAATTACGAAATCCATTACATTTGCATTCGCTAAAACGGTGGTTGTAGCTCAGTTGGTTAGAGCATTGGTTTGTGGTACCAAGGGTCGCGGGTTCGAATCCCGTCTTCCACCCAAAAAAAAGCCTTCTCATTGAGAAGGCTTTTTTTGTTTGTATGATTATTGGCGATTAGTCCAACACAACGCGTTGATTACGGTTGGCAATCTCCCAGGCGGTATGAAAAATTAGCTGTGCACGTTTTTCCAACAAATCGTACTGAATTTTTTCGGGGGTATCTGAAGGTTGGTGATAATCATTGTGTGTTCCGTTAAAGTAAAAAATAACGGGGATGTTGTTTTTCGCAAAATTGTAATGATCGCTTCGGTAATAAAATCGATTTGGATCATCATCAGCATTGAAAGTATAGTCCAACGTGAGGTTTGTGAATTTTTGGTTAGCTTCCTCCGACAAATCGTGTAGGTCTTGACTCAGTTTGTCAGAACCAATCAAGTAAATATAATCCCGATCTCCTTTTCGTTTGGGATCGGTTCTTCCAACCATGTCGATATTGAGATTGGCCACCGTATTTTCGAGCGAATACACAGGATTGTCGGTGTAGTATTTGGAGCCCAAAAGCCCTTTTTCTTCCCCAGAAACATGGAGGAATAGGATGGAACGCTTGGGTCCTTGTCCAGAAGCTACCGCCAACTGAAAGGCTTCGGCTATTTCTAAAATCGCTACTGTTCCAGATCCGTCATCATCCGCGCCGTTGTATATTTTTCCATTTTTGACGCCTTCGTGATCCAAATGAGCTGAAATTACCAATATTTCCTCCGGTTTTTCGCTTCCTTCTATAAACGCCAACACATTCTTAGAGGCTACATTTTTTCCACGAACATCCAGTGTCATGGGTTGAAAATAGGTTCCGTCTTTAGTTCCAGAGGCAATTCCCATGGCTTTGTATTGGTCTCTTAAAAACTGTACCGCTTTTTCTTCACCAGCGGTGCCCGTTTCTCTTCCTTCAAACTCATCAGAAGCATAGGTGTACAAAAGCACACGGAGTTCTGCTGCGTCAATAGTGTTTGCAAAATCTTGTTGCGTAAGTTGGGGTTGAGCACAACACACCAAAGAAACAAAAAGCGGGGCTAAAAGTAATTTTTTCATGATTTTTTGTTTTTCATAAAAGTACTCAAACCCTAACAATTAACAAAACGGCTACAAAGATTGATAAATGCTATCCCAAAGGGCAATACGATGAGCAAGTGCTTTTTTGGAAATTTCGATGCTTTCTTCCCACTTTTTGGAATCATCGCCACAAAGCTCACCGATCATTTGAAGCGCCATGGGTCCGTGTTCTTCACTATCCACTTCAATATGACGTTCCAAATAATAGACCAACGAAACAAAATCGTCGGAATTTTCTTGGGCAAGTTTTTGTACGATTTCAATAAACATATCAGGAATCAAATCTTCGCGACCAAATGTAAAGACAGCGGCAATCAAATGCGGTTGTTGGGTATCAATGATTTCAAAAGTAAAATCCATAAACGTTTTGGCAGCAACAGGGATGTCGAGTTGTTCGGAAGCGGTTTGGTACGAAGCTCCTGAGCGAACATTTTCTACCAATTGATGGAGCACATTCGTGTTTCCACCTAAGGCTTCCAAGGCTTCTGTGTAGAGTTCAAAATGACTGGCGGGTCGTTGGTGTTGATCCACGTCGCTTTCTTCCCCCAAAACAATTTCATTGATCAGCCTGCGGGTACTGGGGCTGCCAATAGGAATCCATGGAGTAGTGGTGCAGGTAAGCTGTTGTTGCAGTGCTTTCACAAGCGACATAAAATCCCAAACCGCAAAAATGTGGGTTTCCATAAATGACCGAATCGATTTTTTGTTGGTGAGGGAGCTGTATAAAGGATGTGAAATTAATTGAGATTTCAAAGGCTGAAGTTGTGCCTCTAAAGTTTGAACTGCCGTCATATTGTTTTCTTTTTCGAGGCAAAAATAATGTATCTTTAATTAATTTCAATTAGTTTTAGCCAACAAAATCTTTGTATGCATTTCGAATTTTTAGTTACATTTTTAATTGCTTCGACTTTGCTGACTGTGTCTCCAGGACCCGATATTGTTTATGTGGTCTCACAGAGTATTGCCCAAGGCCAAAAAACAGGAGTCGCCGTTTCGCTTGGACTCACAACAGGTCTTTGGGTACATACTGCTTTGGTAGCATTGGGACTTTCTGTATGGATAGTAGACACGCCTTTTGTGATGACTTTCTTAAAAATACTGGGCTCTTTATATTTTACTTTTTTAGCTTATAAAGTGTTTCGAAAAAAAATAAATTTTGCGCTCAAAGAATCGCAGTCGCTTTCTTTTGTAAATTCTTTTCGGGTGGGATTGTTTATGAACTTGCTCAATCCCAAGGTGAGCTTGTTTTTTATAGCGTTTTTTCCAGGGTTTTTATTTCACGATACCTGGTTGCCCGCATTTCAGTTTGTTGTGTTGGGTGGTATTTTTTGGTTGCAAGCAACTTTTGTTTTTTGTAGTGCAGCCTACCTCTCACATCGAGTGGCGAAACCACTGTTTTCCATGCCAAAGTCGTTGGGTTTCTTTCGCTTTCTTCAACTGGGAGTCTATGCTGTACTGATTGTTTGGCTTTGGGTTTAATAAGCAGTCAGTGTATTGTGTATACATACCTTTGGTGTGTTTATTTCCGTTATATTTTTGTTTCTGTTCAACAATACTTGCCGTATGGGTATGTATTGTTGAACTTTTTGTTCTATAAAAATTACCCCAAGGGGCTTTATTTTTTGCAAGAGAATTTTTGATTTTGGAAGTACCACAGACTGCGTTTGAAGAACGCACAAAATTCCCAATTCCTAGAACAAGGGAAGGGTTTGGTTTGTGTTTTGAAATCGCAGTGTAATGCAGGTTGTTCATAAGCGTGGAAGCGAGTTGGGGTCGTTTCTACGGCTAATTTAGTAAAAAAAATTGTCTGCAAAAAACTTTTTTGTAGGAGGGTTGGCACCCTGCTTTGGCGTCAAAGGATTTTGTACCTTTGAGACATGACACCTCTCAAAATCATAGAATGTCCCCGCGATGCCCTGCAAGGGATCAAAATGTGGGTGCCTACAGCACACAAAATCACTTACTACCAAACCTTGTTGGATGTGGGGTTTGATACGCTCGATATAGGCAGTTTTGTTTCGCCCAAAGCCATTCCGCAAATGAAAGACACCGCAGCGGTTATCAAAGGAATGGATCTTTCCAAAACAACAACCCAGTTGCTTACCATAGTGGCAAATTTGCGAGGAGCACAAGCTGCCTGTCAATTTTCGGAAATAACCTATTTGGGATTTCCTTTTTCCATTTCCGAAAATTTTCAAATGCGAAACACTCACAAAACCATCTCCGAATCGGCTGCGGTGTTGCAGCAAATTGTTGATGTGGCACATTCTCATCAAAAACAAGTGGTGGTCTATCTTTCTATGGGATTTGGGAACCCCTACGGCGATCCTTGGAGCACCGAAATAGTGGGGGAGTGGACAGCCTTTCTTTCCCAACGGGGAATTCGGATCATCTCCTTATCCGATACCATTGGCGCCGCACAGCCCGATGCCATTCGATATTTGTTTTCTCATCTCATTCCAAGCTATCCCGATATTGAGTTTGGAGCACATTTTCATACCCATCCCAATCATTGGTTGGAAAAAGTAGCTGCTGCTTTCGAATCGGGTTGCCGTCGTTTTGATGGGGCCATTCAAGGGTACGGCGGATGTCCCATGGCCAAAGACGATTTGACAGGCAATATGCCCACCGAAAAACTCCTTTCTTTTTGTTCTTCAAACAACATTCCCACTACCGTAAATCCGCTGCATTTTGAAGCCGCTTTCAACAAGGCAACCGACCTTTTTTCTGTTTATCAATAAATGAATTGTTGTCATTTTGTTCCAAAGGGGATTTCTTTTTGCCAGTTTACAGGATTTTGCGAGCAGCAAATGGGATGGCTTACGTGGGTGTTTTTTCAGCAACAGTAACGATCCCGACTTTTACAATTGTTACGGCTTTGATATTCAAAGAATTATATCTTAACAAAAAGACTTCCTAACGACTAATTTTTCCTTATATTTGCTTGCAATTAATCTGTAATTGCTATGCAAGCTCAACAAGACAAAGTTATTGGAACAGGACTCACATACGATGATGTTTTACTCGTTCCTGCCTACTCCGAGGTTTTACCTCGAGATGTAAATATTCAATCCCAATTTACACGTAATATTTCTTTAAATGTGCCCATTGTTTCTGCGGCTATGGATACGGTTACGGAAAGTAAAATGGCTATTGCCATGGCACAAGAAGGAGGTATTGGAGTACTTCACAAGAACATGACCATTGTCGAACAGGCTGAAAAAGTTCGCAAAGTGAAACGGGCCGAATCGGGAATGATAATAGACCCTGTTACGCTCCCCAAAACAGCAAAAGTAGCCGATGCAAAAAAATGCATGTCAGAATACAGAATTGGTGGAATTCCGATTGTGGATGCTGCCAACAAACTCATTGGGATTCTAACCAACCGAGATTTACGTTTCGAAAAAAACAACGAGCGTTCGGTCAGTGATGTAATGACTTCGAAAAATCTAATCACTGCATCGGAGGGAACTTCCATGGCTGAGGCAGAAGAAATTCTTCAATTACACAAAATCGAAAAATTACCAGTAGTTACTGCAGATAATGAATTGATAGGGCTGATTACCTTTCGAGATATTACCAAACTAACTCAAAAACCCATTGCTAACAAAGACCATTACGGCCGATTGCGTGTAGCTGCGGCTATTGGAGTTACTGCCGACGCTGTTGATCGTTGTATGGCACTAGTCAACGCTGGTGTAGATGCAGTTGTTGTAGATACGGCTCATGGGCATACCCAAGGGGTTGTTGGTGTGTTGAAATCAATCAAGGCTTCATTTCCAACATTGGACGTGGTTGTTGGCAATATTGCCACGGCTGAGGCAGCTGCCTATTTGGTAGAAGCTGGAGCCGATGCAGTAAAAGTGGGTATTGGTCCAGGGTCTATTTGTACAACGCGTATTGTTGCAGGAGTTGGGTATCCTCAGTTTTCAGCTATTTTAGAAGTCGCCAAAGCGCTCAAAGGAACAGGAGTTCCACTCATTGCCGATGGAGGAATTCGTTATACAGGAGATATTCCCAAAGCCATAGCTGCTGGTGCAGATTCAGTAATGCTTGGATCGTTATTGGCAGGAACCAAAGAATCTCCAGGAGAAACTATTATTTTCGAAGGAAGAAAATTCAAAACCTATCGTGGGATGGGGTCGGTTGAGGCTATGAAACAGGGAAGTAAAGACCGATATTTTCAGGATGTTGAATCGGATATTAAAAAACTTGTTCCCGAAGGAATTGTCGGTCGTGTTCCCTACAAAGGCGAACTTTTTGAAAGTATCCATCAATTTATTGGTGGGCTTCGTGCAGGCATGGGGTATTGCGGTGCAAAAGACATTGAATCCCTAAAAAACAACGCATCCTTTATTAGAATTACCTCTTCAGGAATCCAAGAAAGCCACCCTCACAACGTAACTATTACCAAAGAATCTCCTAATTATTCGCGCTAAATGATTATGAAGACCAAGGCGTTACTTGTCGTATTAGGTGTGGGACTGATTTTGATGGGCTGTACCTTGTCTCAAGGAAGACCTTCAAAAGCCATTGCTCGGGTACAAAATGAATATCTTTTCTTGGAAGATATTCAGGGCAGTGCGTCTAGTTTTCAAAATACTAATGACAGCATCTTGATTGTAAACAATCTCATTAAAAATTGGGCGATCAAACAATTACTGTTAAACAAAGCTTTTGTAAACTTATCCGAAGCCGAAGTAAAAAGGTTGAATGTTTTGGTGCAGTCCTACAAAACCGATTTGTACACAAAAACATACAAGGAAAAACTGGTTAAAACCAAGATCGACACACTCATTACTCGAGAAGAAATCTCTGAATATTACGAACTCAATAAAAGAAATTTCAAACTGAACGAATCCTTGTTAAAGGGCAGATATATACGAATTTTGAAGGAAAACTATAACATGAAAGAAATTGTAAAGCGCTTTACAAGGTTTGCTGAAAACGATATTGTTTTTTTAGATTCTATTGCTCTTCAGTTTTCTTCTTTTTCGCTCAATGATTCTATATGGGTTCAATCTCAAAAATTTTTAAATAAAATTTATCCCCTTTCAAAGAACGATTACAACAAGTTCTTAAAAAAATCTAAATTCCAACGTTTGGAAGATTCATTAGAAGTATATTTGGTTCATATTAATGAAACATTAAAGCGTGGGGATGTTGCCCCTTTGGATTATGTTAAACCTACCATCAAACAAATTCTTACTAACAAAAGAAAAGTAGAGTTTAGCAGAAACTTTAACAATGAAATTTTACATGATGCCCTTCAAAAAAACGAATTTGAAATTTACAATCTCAATGAATAAGTATTTCACATCCTTTCTTTTTGCCTTTTTTCTTGTTGTCGGATTTGCACAAGACAGTTTTCAAACACAATCATCTTTGTCGCAGCGACTCAAAGTTGATGGTGTTGCCGCAGTGGTTGGTGACTACGTTATTTTAGAATCGGATGTTGATAAAACGCTCATTGACCTTCAGTCTCAGGGTGTGTCAGTAAAAGACATCGAACGATGCAGTTTGCTCGGAAAACTAATGGAAGACAAACTCTATGCCCATCATGCAGAACAAGATAGCTTGGAGGTGTCCAAACAGGATATTGATGCTTATGTGGACCAAACGATTGATTATTTTGTGCAGCAGTTAGGAAGTGTTGATAAAGTACTTGAGTTTTATAAGAAAAAAGATGAACAGTCTTTTCGGGACGAACTTTTTGAAATTAACAAAACCCAACAGCTCGCTCAAAAAATGCAAGCCAAAGTGGTTGAAGAAGTGGAGCTTACTCCCGAAGAGGTTCGTCAATTCTTTAATAACATTTCTGTTAGTGAACGACCCGTATTTGGCGCTGAATTGGAAGTTGCACAGATTGTTATCGAACCTCAAGTAAGTCAGGAGGCAACCGATAAAATAATAAAACAACTTGAAGCCATTCGAAGGGATGTTCTTGAAAACGGATCTAGTTTTTCTACCAAAGCAATTTTATATTCCCAAGATCCAGGTTCTCGGTCTAGAGGGGGGAAATATACCCTATACAGAAAACGTCCTCAAATGGTTAAAGAATTTCGTGATGCTGCCTTTCGCTTGCAGGAAGGTGAAATTTCGGATCCTTTCAAAACCGACTTTGGTTGGCATATTGTTATGGTTGACAAAATTAGAGGGCAAGAGGTGGACGTTCGACATATTCTGTTGATCCCTGAAGTGACTCCTCAAGCGCTTCAAGATGCCAAAGAAAAAATCCAAAAGATTCGCAAAAGACTTATCGATAGCGAACTTACCTTTGAAGAAGCAGCACGCTCTTTTTCAGACGAAAAAGAAACCCGAGCAAACGGAGGTGTATTGATCAATCCCTCGACTGGCGACACACGTTTTGAGTTGACTAAAATGGATCCTGTTTTTTATAGCCAGGTGCAAAAACTGAAAGACAACGAAATTTCTACTCCTCTGATTGAAGAGTCTCGAACCGGAGTTAAAAAATACAAGATTCTTAAAGTTACCAATCGATTCGACGAACACGTGGCTGACTATGTTAACGATTATACAAGAGTCAAAGAGCTAGCCCTTAAAGAAAAACAACTCAAAACCATTCAAAAATGGATGGCCGAAAAAATCCAAGATACCTACGTTAGTGTTAATGAGGACAACAAAAATTGCGACTTTTCTAACAAATGGATTAAGGAGTAGCTCTCGTTATATTTAGTTTGCCTTTACTGATATTTATCATGTTTTTATGGTTGGTGATGCTTTAGCTTTGAAGTATCAAACCTACCATTATTATGTACTATAAAAGTCTTTCAGCCTTTGAATCACACTATTACATGCTCATTCCGCTCACTATTATTTTACAATCCTGTATTGGGTCTATAGCAGTAATGCTTATTTTGATGCAAGGAATTTCTTTTGGATCTTTTTTTCAATTAAGTTTGGTTGTTTTCTCGTGTGGATTTTACAACGGAGGTGTTTTGGCGTAGTTGCCTACCAAAGTAAACTTCAATCTTCTCCTCATTAGTTTGTTTTTGAATCTTTTTTTAATTGCAATTAATGGGTACGTTCTGCTATAAATAGGTTCATAAAACAACTTTTTGCAAAAACAGAGCCCGAAATATGGGTAATTTTTTATTTCTTAAGATATTTGAATCAAGACCTTTCAAAGCTACTAGTAAATAGCAAAAATTCGCAGAAAAACTCGTACATTTGAAGCGCAAATTTACGCTATGAATTTGAAAGATAAACTTATTAATACGCTGTTTTCTAAACGTTTAACAGCGCTCCTCTTTATTGCCTTTTCCGTTTCTATGGGGATAGGTACTTTTATTGAAAACGATTTCAATACAACCACTGCCAAAATCTGGATTTACAATGCCTGGTGGTTTGAAGCTATGATGGGAATGTTCGTGCTAAATTTTTTGGGAAACATAGCCCGATACCGTTTACTTCGTTGGGAAAAGTGGCCTGTTTTGACGCTACACCTTTCTTGGATTCTTATCATTTTTGGCGCTTTTATTACTCGTTATATTGGTTATGAAGGCATCATGCCCATTCGAGAAGGAGCTTCTGAACAAGTATTTATGTCGGAAAAGACCTATTTGACTGTTTTTGTTGATGGTGAAATCGACGGACAACCTCGTAGAAAGAAGTTGCAAGACGATATGCTTTTGGCTGCGGCAACTCACAATGACTTTGTTTGGAACAATAATTTTAACGGTCAATCTTTTCAAATTCAATATCAAGAATTTATAGAAAATGCCGAAGAAGGACTTGTCGAAGATCCCAATGGCGAGGAATTTATCAAAATAGTCGAAGCAGGAGACGGAAACCGTCATGATCATTATCTCAAGTCTGGTGAAATCTCTAACATTCACAATGTTTTGTTTGCTTTGAACAAACCTACTTCAGGAGCTATCAATATTCGATACGACGGAGAAAATTATTTTATTCAATCGCCCTTTTCAGGTTCTTATTTGAGAATGGCGGATCAACAACAAGGCGCTGTTGATCAGGAAATAGAACAACCCTTTCAGCTTCGTTCGTTATACAATTTAGCAGGAATGCAATTTGTGATTCCTGACCCAATCGTTAAAGGTCGTTATGGGGTGGTTGCTGCAGAAAATCCTGAGGAGGCTGTTCAAGATGCTTTGGAAGTTTCAATCACTACCCAAGGACAAACCCAAACGGTAAAAGTTTTGGGAGGCAAAGGATCGGTAAATCCGCCTAAGAAAATTTCATTAGGAGGATTGGATTTTTGGGTCGCTTTTGGTTCCATTGAACTGACCCTCCCTTTCTCCATTCGACTCAACGATTTTATCGCAGAACGCTATCCAGGAACTGAAAAAAGTTACAGCAGTTTTAAAAGCAAAATTACGGTTGAAGACGAATCGTCTTTCGATTATGAAATTTTCATGAATCATGTCTTAGATCATAAAGGATATCGCTTTTTCCAAGCCTCTTTTGATCCCGACGAAAAAGGAACGGTATTGTCTGTCAATCACGATTTTTGGGGCACTTGGGTTACTTATATCGGATACTTTTTATTGTATATTGGATTGATGGGAATTATGTTTTTTGGAAAAACTCGCTTTAAGTCCTTGGCAGTTCAATTGGAAAAAATCAAAAAGAAAAAAGCGGCTCTTAGTCTTGTGGCTTTGCTGTTTTCTGGCATCGCAATGAGCCAAACACATCAGCACCAAGTTCCTGCGATGCAAGCTTCCGATTCCGTGCTAATTTCACAGGCTGTTCCTTCGCAAGAAGCGAATAAGTTTGGGCATTTGATTATTCAAGACCTAGGAGGTCGGATGAAGCCTATCAATACCTTTGCTTCTGAGCTCCTCAGAAAGGTAAGTAAAAATGACAGCTACAAAGGACTTTCAGCGGATCAGGTAATGCTTTCTATTGTTCAAAATCCCTTAATGTGGTATCAAGCACCGATGATTTATCTCAAGCGCGGAAACGACAGCCTTCGAAATATTCTGGGAATTCCTCCCAAAAACAAATACGCCTCTTTTGTTGATTTCTTTGACGGAAAAGGGAATTACAAACTGGCAAATCAATTGGAAAAAGCCTATAAAGCTGCTGTTCCCAATCAATTTCAAAAAGACTTTATCGAAGTAGATCGTCGGGTTAATTTATTGTATTCTGCTCTGGAAGGAAAAATGCTTCGAATTTTCCCTATTCCCAACGATGAGAACAATAAATGGGTGTCGTTTGCGGAATTGCCAACTGTCAACTTTCAAGGAACAGATTCTTTGTACGTTCAAAATGTACTCCCTTTGTATTTCAATTCTTTGAGAAGAGACAACTTCAATCAAGCCGATCAGTTGCTGGAAAGCCTTAAAGGTTTTCAAAAAAAATACGGTGCTAAAGTTGTTCCATCCGAACAAAAAATAAAATCCGAAATACTTTACAACAAGTTTGATGTTTTCAAAACGCTTTTTAGCTGGTATATGTATGCTGGAGCGCTGATGTTTTTATTTTTAATTGTTCAAATATTCAACAACAAGCGCTGGATAAAAATTGTTGTAGGCGTTATGAAGTACGCCATTGTTGGATTGTTTTTGGTTCAAACAGCAGGACTGATTGCTCGTTGGTACATATCCGGACATGCCCCTTGGAGCGATGCCTACGAGTCTATGATTTATGTAGCTTGGGCCACTGTAGCTATGGGCTTGGCTTTTGGAAGAAAATCCGATTTAACCCTTGCTTCTACCGCATTTGTTGCATCCATGATTTTAATGATAGCCCACTGGAATTGGATGGATCCCGAAATTGCCAATCTGCAACCCGTTTTGGATAGCTATTGGTTAATGATTCACGTTGCTGTTATTGTGGGTAGTTACGGACCTTTTACCTTGGGAATGATATTGGGAGTAGTTTCTTTGTTGCTTATCTTACTTACCAATTCAAGCAATAAAGAAACAATGAACCTCCATTTGAGCGAGCTAACCGTGGTCAACGAATTAGCACTCACAGTAGGATTGATTATGCTTACCATTGGAAACTTTTTGGGAGGAATGTGGGCCAATGAAAGCTGGGGACGTTATTGGGGTTGGGACCCTAAAGAAACGTGGGCACTTATCAGTATTATGATTTATGCTTTTGTAATTCACATGCGTCTTGTTCCTGGACTGCGAAGCAAGTGGTTGTTTAACCTGGCAGCAATTATTGCTTTTGCCAGTATTGTGATGACTTATTTTGGAGTTAATTTTTACCTTTCAGGCTTGCATTCTTATGCGAGTGGCGATAAAGTGATTACCCCCAATTTTGTATATTACTCCATGTTGTTTGTGTTTTTATTAGGATTTTTATCTTATTTCAAACATAAAAAATATTTCAAGTAATGATAATAAACGCTCATATTCGCTGGTGGTTATATTCTGTAATTGGACTTTTGTGCTTGGGTGCTGGAATGTGTGTTTTTGGTGAAGCTCTTTTGTCCAAATTTAAGAATGAGGCATGGTTTTGGATGGGAACCTTATCGCTAATTCTTATAAACACAGGTGTCTGCCTAATTGGCGGAGCAATTATTATTAAAATTAAAAAATGAAGGGGCCAAAAAAAAGCGGGTTAGATAGATTCAACAAACCTATTTTTTGGAAAATTGTTGCTGTAAAAACAGTTTTAAAAATCGTTTTTTTACTCTTCTTTAGTTCTATTTTTTCACAAGATCTCCCTACTAGAAAGTCGCTAACTATTGAAAAACCAAAATCCCCATTAACCATTGGAATCTCCGAGGCTTCGAAAAACCCAAACTATTTTTCTATTAAAAAACCCGAATCAATGCAATCCTCGCCTTCGTTTTCTATGACAGATCAAGAAAAATTTTTGAATCCAGGGGCCTCATATCAAAAAGACATCAATAAAAGTTATAGCCGTGACGAGGGTAGCTCCAAAACCTATTTTGGAGACTCCTATTTGGGGGATTTTAAAACAGTTTCTCCTTATGTCCTGATTGTATGTCGAGATTTCGGAGAGGTCGATGGCGATCGAATTTCTATTCTCGTTAATGATGAAGTAGTAATATCGGATATTTGGCTAACTTCAGAGTTTTTCAAAGTAAATCTTCCTCTTAAGAAAGGTTTTAATAAGGTCGATTTTATTGCCCTGAATCAAGGTCGATTAGGGCCCAATACTGCCGAAATGAGAGTGTATGATTCTACAGGCTTGTTAATTCATTCCAATCAATGGAACCTCTCCAGCGGCTCAACAGCTACTATCATTCTTGTGAAAGAAGAATAATTTCGTTTTTAATTTATAGAATTTCCTGAGGCGGGATAGATCATTTTCAATAAATGTTTTATTGTACTTTTTTTGTAACTTAGAAGTTCAAAAATAAATCTACTATGATCCATAAAAAAGTGGCCAGTGTCTCAGAGGCTCTCAATGGACTCTCAGATGGAATGACATTAATGCTTGGAGGCTTTGGACTTTGCGGTATTCCTGAAAATTGTATTTCGCAAATGGTTCAGTTGGGAATCAAAGATATTACGTGTATTTCTAACAATGCGGGAGTCGATGATTTTGGACTTGGATTGCTTTTACACCAACATCAAATCAAAAAAATGATTTCTTCCTATGTAGGAGAAAACGATGAGTTCGAACGACAGATGTTGAGCGGTGAACTTGAAGTAGATTTGATTCCCCAAGGAACTTTGGCAGAGCGCTGCAAAGCTGCTCAATCGGGCATTCCTGCCTTTTATACTCCTGCTGGTTACGGCACCGAAGTAGGAGAGGGTAAAGAAAGCAGAGAGTTTAACGGGAAAATGCATTTGTTGGAACATGCTTTCAAGGCAGATTTTGCTTTTGTAAAAGCATGGAAAGGCGATTCAGCAGGAAATTTGATTTTCAAAGGAACCGCTCGAAATTTTAATGCGTGTATGGCAGGAGCAGCTCGTATCACAGTCGCTGAAGTCGAAGAATTGGTTCCTGTTGGTAGTCTTAACCCCGATCATATTCACGTTCCTGGAATTTTTGTCCAACGAATATTTCAGGGAAAAAAATACGAGAAACGAATTGAACAAAGAACAGTTCGACCTCGCAATTAACAACCTAAGTCGCTTATTATGTTAGACAAAAACGGAATAGCCAAACGCATTGCTCAAGAGGTTAAGGATGGATATTATGTAAACCTAGGAATTGGAATCCCGACTTTGGTTGCAAACTATGTTCGTTCCGATATTGAACTGGAATTTCAAAGTGAAAACGGTGTTTTGGGAATGGGACCTTTTCCATTTGAGGGTGATGAAGATCCCGATATTATCAATGCCGGAAAACAGACGATAACTACATTGCCAGGTGCAAGCTTTTTTGACTCTGCTACAAGTTTTTCAATGATTCGAGGGCAACATGTAGATCTTACAATTTTAGGAGCCATGGAGGTTGCAGAAAATGGCGACATTGCCAATTGGAAAATTCCCGGACGAATGGTTAAAGGAATGGGAGGTGCTATGGACTTGGTTGCTTCTGCCGAAAACATCATTGTTGCCATGATGCATACCAATAAAAGAGGGGAATCAAAACTACTCAAACGGTGTTCTTTGCCTTTAACAGGTGTGGGTTGCGTTAAGCGAATAGCTACAAATTTGGCTTTCCTCGAAGTGACTGATCACGGATTTAAACTATTGGAGCGCGCCCCTGGAGTGAGTGTCGAAGAAATTATAAATGCTACTGAGGGAACGCTCCTAGTCGAAGGAACGATTCCTGAAATGAATATTTAAAAACCACAGCTATGAACGAAGTGTATGTTTGTGCCGCAAAAAGAACCCCACAAGGTAGTTTTGGGGGTGCTTTAAAAGAATTTTCAGCAATTGATTTGGGTGTTGAAGCCGTGAAAGCGGCATTGGAATCGGCAAAAATTGCTCCAGAAGCTGTTGATGAGGTTTTTATGGGAAACGTATGCTCGGCCAATTTAGGTCAAGCTCCTGCTCGTCAGGTTGCGCTTCGGTCGGGAATTTCAAAAACAACTCCTTGTACAACCATCAACAAAGTTTGTGCCTCTGGAATGAAAGCTATTTTTTTTGGAGCTCAAAGTATTCAGTTGGGGATCAATCATGTTGTGGTGTGTGGAGGAATGGAAAGTATGTCAAACATTCCCTACTATCTTCCCAATCACCGTTGGGGATCCAAATACGGAGAGGCCAAAGTGGTTGATGGACTCTCTGAAGATGGTCTCAAAGATTCTTTTGATCAACAAGCTATGGGAGTTTACGCCGATGCTGTCGCTGCAGAAGAGACCATTTCTAGAGAAGCACAAGATCAATATGCAATAGCCTCCTACACAAAGGCTACTAGCGCTTTTGATCAAGGTTGGTTTGAGGATGAAATAACACCGATTCATATTCCTCAACGTAAAGGAGCTCCTATACTCATGACTCGCGATGAAGAATACACAAAAGTAAACTTCGATAAAATACCTTCTTTACGTCCTGCTTTTACAAACGATGGAACCGCTACAGCTGCAAATGCTTCAACAATCAATGATGGTGCAGCAGCGTTGGTGTTGGTGAGTAAAGAATTTTTAGAGCTGCACAAGCTTACCCCTTTGGTCAAAATTGTTGGCTATGCCGATGCTGCTTTACCACCCGAAAAATTTACAGTTGCCCCTGTAGAATCTGCCAAAAAAATAATAAAACAACATTCCTTGTCGTTTGATGATATCGATATGTTTGAAGTAAACGAAGCTTTTTCTATGGTTCCGTTGGTTTTTGCAAAAAAGTGCCAAATTCCACTCGATAAAATCAATCCACGCGGAGGAGCGGTTTCTTTAGGTCATCCATTAGGGGCTTCTGGGGCAAGAATTGTAACAACGTTGATTCACACTCTGCGGCAAGAAAAACTCCAAAAAGGACTTGCTTCTATTTGTAACGGTGGAGGAGGAGCTTCTAGTTTGCTTTTATCTATGGAATATTAAGGAAATCGTTCCAAAAGTTTTTGTTGTTCCTCAATAGCGGCTTTAAATTCTGACTTTAGTTGCGCTACCAAATCGTGGGTAGAAAGTGTTTTTTTAATAGAAGTAACACCTTGTCCTGCCGACCAAATAGTACTCCAAGCTTTGGCTTCTTCTTTCATAGTATCTTCGTCGGCTCCAAACTTAATTTTTGAGGGTTGTGACCACTGTTCTTCCGTAATTCCCATGGCTTCCAAGCTGGGCCGTAAAAAGTTAGCATTGACACCCGATACCGCAGCGGTATACACAATATCGCTTGCACCACTATCGATAATCATTTGCTGATATTTTTCATCTGCCATACTTTCAGTTGTATTGATGAAACGAGTTCCCATATAGGCCATATCGGCTCCCATTTGCATGGCAGAAGCAATGTCTCTTCCTGTACTGATACAGCCCGAAAGTAAAATGGTTTTGTTGAAAAAACTTTTTACTTCGTTTACTAAAGACATGGGATTTAAAGTTCCTGCATGCCCTCCAGCTCCTGCTGACACCAAAATCAATCCATCCACACCAGCTTCGGCTGCTTTTTGAGCATGACGTTTTTTAATCACATCATGAAACACAAGGCCTCCATAGGAATGAACCGCATTGATGAGTTGTGGAACCGCTCCAAGTGATGTAATAATTAAAGGTACTTGATGTTTGATGCAAATTGCCAAATCGGCCTGAACTCTCTTGTTTGTTTGATGTACAATGAGATTCACGCCAAAAGGGGCTGGTTTTTTTCCAGTCTCTTTTTCAAAGGTTGTTAAAGCTTCTTTGATTTCTATAACCCATTTTTCAAACCCCTCGGTTGTGCGTTGGTTTAAAGCAGGGAAAGTTCCCACAATACCATTTTTACAACATTCGATGACAAGTTTTGGTCCAGAAATTAAAAACATAGGCGCGGCAACCGCGGGAAGAGATAGGGAATCTATAAAAGATGCTTTTTGTTGTTCCATAGCCCTAAATATATTCAAAATAATTGAATATCATCAATGCTTTTCAACCCAATGTATTTGTGGAAAAAATCGATACTTTGAAAATCCAATTTATTGAGAAGAATTTTATTTAGAAATAATTATTTTCTTATAAATATGGGTGTTCTCTATAGCTACCTTTATAAAATAAATACCATTGGTTTCAGCACTTAAGTCCACTTTCAACTGATTTATGTCTTCTTTTTGGGAAGTGATTTCCCTTATTTTTCGGGCAGTAACATCATAAATTTCTACAGTTACTGGTTTTCCATTTGGATTCCAAACAATCGAAAATTTCCCTGAACTGGGGTTGGGATATACGCCTACAAAATTAGGATTAGTAGGCTCAATACTTAAGGTATTGCCTTCTACAATAAAATCATCCAGCACTACACCCTCTTGATTTGTCAATTGGTCTGTAATAAATCGAAATCTAAAAATTACATTGGATAGATTGGCTATACCAGCAAAATCATACGAATATTCTGTTAAAGTTTGAGAAGTTCCTGTCCAAGTCTCTAAATTTCCCCATGAATTCCCCTTGTTTGTTGAATAATCAAGATACAAATAATCCCAATCCTCTTCTATATCATAAGCCATTTTAAATTTCAGCATGGGATTCGAAATAGTTGTTAAATCATAGCATGGCGATACTAGTTGTGCGCTTACAGAGTCAGGATAATTTCCAGAAGGATTCGTTACATAAGCTTTGGTGCCAGATGCCGTGTTGAGTTTTGTTCCTGAAGGAGTATCAATAGACCAAACATTAGCATCTCCAATAACAAGCCATTCATCACTTCCAGGCACTTCAAAAGTGCTTATTTGATTGGTGTCTTCACTTGTATTTTGGGGAGTGTTTACAGGGCCAAAACTGATGGATTCGTTGTTGTTTTGGGTGTATTGATCATTGCTGTATTGAATATCAACTGCTAATGTGTTCATGTTTGTATCTATTCCCGATGTCAATGGAATATCTACAAGTGTTTCTTGCCCGTAGGCTAAATTACCAGTCCAAGATAATGTCTGAGGACTTCCTCCATTTAAAATGTAGTTTATATCCAAAGCCGTTGCTGTTTCTGTTCCGTTGTTGTAAACTTTTACACTCACAAAAACTTCAGAATCGCAAGCATAGTCTGAAATATTTCCTCCATAAATTGAGAATAGGTCTATGTCTTTTGTAGGTTTAACAACCATTGGAATAGAGATTTCCCAGACGCCTCTTCCGTAGGTTGAAGCAGTTAGAGTATTGTCTTCAATATTGATCTCAAGATCTGTTACCGCTACATTGGGTAAATTGGATGAAAACACTTGCCAATCGGTACTTGTATCATCTAGGTAATAAACTCCCAAAGAAGTTCCAAGATATACGGTATTGTTCGAACTGTATGGGTGATGCTTAATTATTCGTATGCTTTCGCCAGGTAAGTTGCTGCTAATATTAGAAAATGAAGTTCCTCCGTCGGTTGATTTTAGTACATCCCAATTTGTTGCCAGCCAAACGGTGTTACTATCAGTATGATGCACTTCGATAGATTTTATTGTATATGTTGTAGATAGAATATTGGAAAAAGTTTGTCCGCGATCAGTGCTTTTAAAAAGATTGGTGCCTTCCGAAACATAAATAATATTATTGTTTGTAGGGTCGATTTCAATTTGATCAAGCTTTCCCCCAAAAGAATGATTGGAAACTTGATTCCATCCACTTTCTTTTAAAACATACAACTGTTCAAAACCTGAATACAGCTCGCTATTTTTATTAAAAACAAGGGGAGTCACCCACTCTCCCTTGGTGGGAGATGAAGCAATAAATTGCGAATTTCCAGCACCTGCCGTTGAAGTTAGCGTCAAATTACTCCCGTATTGAGTGAATCCATAATAAAGATCTTCATTGGATGGGCTTATGGCCGACCCCATCCCGTCCCCACCGTGATAACTGTTCCAGGTGTTGTTTGCAAAAGCAAATCCACCACAATCTTGTAAGCCTCCAGCAATTTTAGTGGAAGTAGTTTTTGCTACCGAAATCGTGTAGATCTGAGCTATAGACAGGTTTGTGCTTAAATCTTCAAAGTTCACCCCATCGTCCGAAGATCGGTATATTCCGCCGTCTGTTCCAGCGTACAATACACCGTCAAAATACCGCATAAAATGAATGTCTGCATGAGTAAAGGCTTGATTGTGCAGGGACCAAGAGTTGATTTGTGTGAAATTATCTCCGCCGTCGGTTGATTTCCAAATATCCAAAACACCCACAAAAAGTGTGTTTGGATCTGTATCAGAAACCGTTAGTGCCATGTCATACCAAGACTGTCCACTCTTAAAAATATCGTCTGATTCTAATGTCTTCGTAAAGGTTGCGCCACTATCAATTGACTTATAGACTCCTTGAAATGCATTTTCTCCCTCATATGTATCTACTCCATTGTCGTAGGTGCTTAACAAGTAAACCACGGAAGGATCTGCTTCGGTAACTTCAATAGCAAATCGATTTGAATCTGTGGGTATTCCGGAAGAAATTTCAACAACAGAAGTTCCTCCGCCAGTAATTTTATAAAACTTTGAAGGTGTAGCGCCGTTTTGTGGGCTTACAGCATACAAAGTGTTGGGGTCTCCAGGTTTGAGTCTCAAATCGTCAATGTCACCGGAAACTATCAATGCCCAATTGTCTCCAGCATCGGTCGATTTGTATACTCCACTGGAAGTTGCTACCCACACAATATTAGAATTGGTTGGGTCAATAAAAATTTCATTGGAACCTTTCCAAGTGTAATTGAATGATAGTCCAGTCGTGTTCCATGAAGCTCCTCCATCTGTGGATTTTAAAACCCCAATACTGTAACTATCTCCAGCGTCGTCATCTCCGGTTGAAATGTAAATTGTACTGGAATTGTTAGGATCAATAGCAATTCCAGAGACTCCAATCTGTGGAAGATAATCTGCCAAAGGAGTCCAGTTAACACCATTGTCAGTAGATTTCCAAATACCTCCTGCGGGAGCTCCTACATACAAAATATTTGCATTGTTTGGATCAATTGCGATGGCGTTTACTCTTCCTTGACCTGCTGTTTTGGTTGCAGTATTGGCGACTACTGCAGGCCCTAAGCTAACCCAACTGCTTGGAGGAGCGGTACTGTTTTTAAGAGACTCATTGGTTAGTTTGTTTTTTTCTTCCCATGCGTTCCATAAGTGAGAAGCGGGAGCAATTGTACCATCAGACAACAAATAATTGGACCAATGTGCTTCCCATCGTTTAAAAGGCTTGTGTCCGCTTCCTTTTTTTGTATAATCTTTCCCGTTCCAATATTTTTCAAAATGACTTGAAATTTCTTGAAGTGTAGGAGATATTTTGGGATTGGTATTTGCAGAAAAAGGTGTTTGTTTCAATTGAGTTTCTTTCACCAAGCCTTTCATGTAGGGGTTGGATTCATTTATAACTTGAGCGTTTAGCCCAAATGAGATTAGAAAAATAATTAAAAAATTACGCATTTTTTGTTTTTTTGTGTAATGTAGTAAATAATTATTTGCTTATTAAAAAAAAGCAACCATTTTTGATTGTTTTCATGTTGAGAACTCCTTTGAAATATCAAACATTAGTTTTACTCCAAAAGACAAGAATTTACATTCATTAGTGTGAGCTTTATTCTTTATCTCAACCCATTAATATCATATCTGGATACAAAATTCCAAACCAATTCAGATGTGCTCTGACCTTGGTAAGTGGCACTAAACCAAACATGATCTCCACCTATAAATTTATAATGCTCAACAGAAACAGAGCTATCTCCTTGGTCATAAACATGGTGTTCAATTGACATTTCTCCGCTATTGTCATGACTTACAGTTGGACTTGTAATAGTATTGTTAAAATTAATCCAATAGTCTAACGTGCTTTGTGCAGAACTCCAATCACTACTCCCATTATACGGAAGAACACCATCAGAGGTTCCGTGAAGATGTACTACCGGCATCGGATGATTGGTAGATCCTCTACATTCTAACATTACTCCGGAAACGGATGCTACCGCGGCAACTAAATCACTTTTATAATTCGCAAGTCCATATGCCATCATACCTCCGTTAGAGTATCCTGCAGCATAAATTCTCTCCGTATCTACATTATACTGAGATGCAATCTCATTTATTATGGCTTCAACAAAACCAAAATCATCAGCATCACTTTTATTG